>OBYZ01000362.1_pt1 | contig 49143 bp, 42 predicted proteins | sample 1501501 | NCBI WGS metagenome assembly OBYZ01 (sample SAMEA2580213, study PRJEB22360) | human gut metagenome | biome: human gut; feature: human-associated habitat; material: faeces | place: Denmark | collected 2008/2010
GCCAGCCGTTACGGCGGCATGAAGCAGATCGACCCGGTGGGCCCCAAGGGTCAGCCCATTGTGGAGTACTCCCTGTACGATGCCCACCGCGCAGGCTTTGAGACCGTGATCTTTGTCATCAAGCACGAGATCGAGGAGGCTTTCAAAGCCGCCATCGGTGACCGCGTCTCTCAGGGCATGAACGTGAAATACGCTTTCCAGCAGCTGGATGAGCTGCCCGCAGGCTTCACCATCCCCGAAGGCCGTGTCAAGCCCTGGGGTACCTGCCACGCCGTGCTGGCCGCAAAAGACCTCATTGATGGTCCCTTCGCCGTCATCAACGCGGACGATTACTACGGCCCCGAGGCCTTCAAGGTCATCTATGAGTATCTGTCCACCCATCAGGACGGCGCAGTTTACGATTACTGCATGGTGAGCTACCTGCTCAAAAATACCGTCTCCGAGAACGGCACCGTCTCCCGCGGTGTCTGCGTGGTGAACCCGGACGGCACCCTGCACAGCGTGACCGAGCGCACCGGCATCGAGACCTATGAGGGCGGCATCCGCTGCACCTCCCTCACCGGTGAGGGCACGGATGACCTGCCGGTGGAAGCACCTGTCAGCATGAACCTGTGGGGCTTCGGCAAGAGCTTCCTGGACGAGGCCGACCACCGCTTTGCAGGCTGGCTGCGTGAGAATCTGCCCAAGAACCCCCTCAAGTGCGAGTATTTCCTGCCCACCGTGGCCAGCGAGCTCATCGATGAGGGCAAGGCGGCAGTCACCGTGCTCAAGAGCACCGATAAGTGGTACGGCGTGACCTACCGTGAGGATAAGCCCACCGTGGTGGCCGCCATCGCCCAGAAAACCCAGGAGGGCCTGTACCCCGAGGATCTGTGGGCGAGATAAGCTGAAACAGGCGCAGATGCGAAACAAAATCTGTGGCGGCCCTCTTGACTTTTTGCGCAGGAGTGTATATATTAAAGTTGTAGATGAGACTACGGAACCATTCCATGGTTCCACCAAAGCAACAAGAAGCCCCCTCGGTACTGCGAATACCAAGGGGGCTTTCTGCTTGCTGTGGGTATACGAAAAACGCTTGACTTTTGGCATTCCAACGCATATAATAGGAATGCGAAAGAGAATAAGGTGATATCCATAGGATCACCAAAGCAACAAGAAGCCCCCTCGGTACTGTGAATACCAAGGGGGCTTCCTGCTTGCTAAGGGTTAGTGCTTACCGGCCTTGAACTGTTCCTCAAGCCACTTGCAGATGTAGTAGCTGACCACACCCGCTGCGACGGACAGGATGAAAGAGAATAAAATATCCATAGGAATCACCCCCTTCCTCTTATAGATCGAGGTCGGAAGGCCGACAGGTACAGTATAACAGAAAATTCGACTCATTACAACGCAGAAGCGCCCCATCCGGTGAAGGATGAGGCGCTTCTACGTATATTTGGGAATATTCGGGGATGGCGTTAGTTATTCTTGAGCTCCTGTGCTTTCTGCCATGCTTTCAGCACATCGATCTTGCTTACGGCGTTGTCGGGATAGAATTTCATCTCTTCCGGAGCCGTGCCCTCATCGTTCAGGTCAGGGATAAGCTCGTTTTCCATGGCCCAGCGGGCGGCGTGCTGCAGGTCCATATCCCGCTCTTCCTGACCGACATCGGGGTAGAGCAGTTCGGATTCGGGCATGGGCTTACCTGCATCCTCCCACAGCATCATGGCAAGGGCGCTGCGGTTGCTGGGGAAGTAGGGCAGAGCCATCAGCTTGCCTGCAAATTCAGCGCCCAGAGAATAGGCCTGATAGCCCAGCACTGCGGTACCCACAGCAGCAGTACCAATGATCGCGGCAGTGCCCAGCACATTGGGCCCATCATCTTCAATGGTGGCATCGCGGTACTGTGCGGCAATATCCACATCACTGCTCATGGTGTTCATGGTGTTCATGGTAAAGGTGATGGTCTCTGCCTTGTAGTCCTGACCCAGCGGCAGGGAGAACTTGCCGGTAGACCAGATGTCAAACACCATGCCCTCAGGGATCAGGGTCTTGTCCAGCGTCACGGTCACTGTTGCGCCGTCCGGTACAGAGTAGGTCTTTTTGCCGGTGGTCTCGTCAGTAGTAACAGTCAAGGTATCGGTCACATCCTTGTCACCTTTTTTCACGGTAACAATGCCGCCGGTCACGGTCAGCGGGTGGCAGACTGCGGTATCGGTATCGGGGGTGTGGTCAGCGGCGGCATCACGGTACTTTGCAGACACATTCGCATCACTGTTCATGGTAAAGGTGATGGTCTCTGCCTTGGAGTCCTGACCTGTGAGCAGGGAGAGATTGCCGGTGGTAGACCAACCGTCAAACACTTTGCCATTGTGCACTGTGTTCTTGTCCAGCTTCACGGTCACTTCTGCGCCTTCCGGTACATCGTAGGTCTTTTGGCCGGTGGTTGCGTCAGTGCGGCTGTTCAGCTTGCTGGTCACATCGCTGCCGTCGTATTTCACAGTAACAGTGCCGCCGGTCACGGTCAGCGGGTGGCAGCTCGGAGCATTGGGGTCGAACTCCCAACCGGCATGGAGGGTAATGTCATCCGTAATTGCGGTATCTTTCACATAAAAGCGCTTGCCATCTTCGGTGTACCAGCCGGTGAACTTGTAACCCGTACGGGTGGGAGCATTGATGGCATCCAAATCGGTTGCCTTCAGATCGTTTGCCTTGGTATCAGTGATTTTTTCGGTCTCATAAACCGGCACCTCAGCGGAGCCGTTCAGGCTGCCGCCCTTGGCATCAAAGGTCACATGGCAGAGGCCAAGAAGCTTGTGTCCTGCCAGTGTGGCTCCAAACTGATCATGTGCGGCGTCCTTGTCTTTGTTGGAGTAGATGACACATTCAGGCCGACAACCTTCCAGACTGTCATCGAAAGTAGTCAATCCAGCAGGGAGTATAATGTATTCCAGTTTGGAGCAATCTGCAAAGGTCTTAGGGTTAATGGTTTTTACCTTTTCCGGGATGGTGATGGACTCGAGTTCTGAGCAGCATGCAAAAGCATATTCTCCGATGGAAGTCAGATTTTTGGGAAGAGTGACGGTCTTCAGAGAAGTAACATCAAAGGCGTAATCGCCAATGGTTTGAATGTCGGGACACAGCGTAAGCGATGTGAGACTTGTGCAGCCTGTAAAGGCATGTTTTCCAATCAACGTTGGACCATTGATGATAAGAGGGTTCAAGGCGGTGCAACCTTCAAAGGCAGAATAGCCGATGGAAGTGACGCTTTGTGGAATGGTGACGCCCGTCAGTGAAGTGCAACATTCAAAGGCATAATTGCCGATCGTCTGAATATCCTCACCTAACACAAGCGTTGTAAGATTCTTGCAATCATAAAAGGCCCTCTTACCGATGGAAGTGACTTTTTGTGGAATGGTGACGGAGCGAATGTTGCTACAAAGTGGGTCATATGTGGAGCCATCGTCAGATTTGGCGGCAAATGAATAATCTCCCAAACCGGTTACGGTGCAGCCCCCCAACGTTGTGGGTATGGTGATGTCGTAGAGGGCAGGGGCTTTCGCTGAATCAACAGGGCCAAGAAATTCTGTGATGGTTGCATTACCGTCTGCATTTACCTCATAGGCATACTTGTAATCGCCAACGATCTCTTCTGGGTCAGGTGACGATGACGTGTCTGCTGCAAATGCCGTGACTGCCGACAGGGGCAGCATGGTGATCATCATGCAGACCGCAACCAATAAGCTGATCAAACGCTTAGGTCTCATAATTTTTTACTCCTTTTCCATGATTTTCCCCAAAAACTCTCTCTATTTCAGCCAAAACAAAAGAGCGCCGCACCGGCCAAACGGCTGGTACGACGCTCTGAACCCTTGTAGGCCCGCTGTGCGCTCGCTCTCCTGAAGGGAAGCCGACGCATCTTCACAAGGAGGTGCAAGGTTTCGTATTACCTTACCCGGAGAGAATAACGTGCAGCTGGCTGCCATGTTACAGGCCCTGTAGCTTTGCGTCGCAGCCTTTCGACTAGCTTGTCGATTCTTCAGTTTTTAGCGGGAATAGCATATTGCACAGGATAAGATACTCTTTTTTTTTTTTTTTTGTCAATATGACGAAAAAAGATTTGGAAGAGTGTACAAAAAAGGAGCGTACAATGTGGAAAACATGACGAAAACAAGATCTGCCTGACTTTATGGAGAATGCAGTGCAAGAAAAATGCCCCTGACCGAAAGAAGTCGGTCAGGGGCATTTGGGGTTGCTGCAACGGGCAGGGTCAGTGCTTGCGCTCGTATTTCAGGCGCTCCCGCAGCTCGTCCAGAGAGCGGTGCTTTTCGCCGTGGCGCAGCTTGGGGTAAGCGCGGAGCATACGGCCCTTGCCAAAGTACTTGGAGCTCCGGGTGCGGGCGTGCATCTCCTCGCTGCGGGCCTGCAGCTCCTCGGCCAGCTGTTCCAGACGGAGCAGCTCTGCCGTGCGCTCTGCGGTGCCCCTGGCTGCCAGCTTGACGGCAGTGGCGGCCTCAGAGGCATTGAGCCGGGCCTCCTGCGAGGACTTGCGGGCGGCCTCCATGGCCTCGTCGGCCTTGGCGCGCAGGGCGGCAGCGGCATCCCGGGGGCTCAGTTTGGCGGCATTGTCCCGGGCCTCGGCAGCCGCCAGCTTGAGCTGCAGGCGGCTCTCGTCCATCTTCTGGTCCACATCCATGGCGGTGGTGCCCAGCAGCTCGGTCATGGCATCGGACACGGCGTGCATACTGTCGGCCACCTTTTCCAGGGCATCCAGCTCACGGGCCAGGTCAGAGGCCGCAAAGGCGGTCACGACCACGTCGGCGGCGTAGCAGGCGTACAGGATGCACATGAGGACAAAGCCCACCATCTGGGGGACCATCTCCACAAAGCCCGCGATCACGGGGTGAACGGCCTTCATCACCACAACGGTGCCCACGCCCCACAAAAGGGAGAACTCCAGGCAGATATATCCGCCGATGTTGAAGGGAAAGTCGCTGTAATCCCACCACCGGGTGTGGTAGAGCTTGTAGAGCGCCCAGCCGCCCACCAGCTCCAGCACGCTGGGCAGGATCACGCCGCCGAGATAGAGCAGCAGCAGGTTGTCTGCCAGCGGCGAAAGGGTGAACAGCACGATGATCATGCCAAAGCCGTAGATGGGGCAGACCGGGCCGTTCAGAAAGCCGCGGTTCACCAGCTGGCCGGTGGAAACGGCGGCATAGATGACCTCCAGGCACCAGCCCAGGCAGGAGTAGATCAGGAAAAACGCCAGGATCTGATACAGCGAAAAGCCGCAGACCATGGTGTTAACAAAAAAGGACATCTTACTCCTCCTTTGCGGCGGCAGCGGCTTCCTCCGCAGCCTTCCTCTTTTTCAGGACCTTGGGCTCGATCCAGGTCACGGCGGCATCGCCGGGCAGCTTTCTGGCGATCAGGGCCTTGATCTTGATGCCCATCTCGGTGAACATTCCCTCGTGCTCGGTGCGGATGTTCCACTCCGGCTCGTTTTCGTGCAGGTCAAAGGTCTTCCAGGTGATCTCGTAGCCGGAAGCGGGGAAGTACTCCAGGCTGTCGCGGAACAGGTCGTCGTCATCGGTCTTGAAGTAGATCTCGCCGCCGTCCTTCAGGAATTCGCGGTACTGGATGAGCTGGCGGGGATAGGTGAGCCGGTGCTTGTTGGAGGAAGCGTTCTTGCTCCACGGGTTGCAGAAGTTGATATAGATGCGGCTGACGGTATCCTGGGCGGTGAGCACGCCCTTGATGCGCTCGATGTCGGTGCTCATGATCTTCACGTTGTCGATGGGGCGGCCTGCCTCGGTGTAAGCGGCCTCGATCTTGCGCTTGGCAAGGATCAGCACCTTGTCGGTGATGTCGATGCCCAGATAGTTGTTCTCCGGGTGGGCGCAGGCCAGCTGGGAGAGAAAGCCGCCCTTGCCGCAGCCCAGTTCCAGCACAAAGGGCTGCTCCGGGCGGGCATACTGTGCGTGCCACTTGCCGCCCCAGATCAGGGGCTCGTGGACGTGGAAATCGGCGGCCATCAGCTCATCGTGGGCGTAGGGTTTGAAACGCATTCTCATAGTTTGTAATTCTCCTTGATGTTGTGTAACTCCTTCAGCCGCCTTCGGCGGCAGCTCCCTCAGCGAGGGAGCCACTGGCGAAGAGGGAAAGTTTTCCGTACAGCCAAAGCCTCCCTCATTGAGGGAGGTGGCATCGCGCAGCGATGACGGAAGGAGTTATTTCGTCTTTCTCAAAAATTCTTCCACCTGTTCCGGCTCTGCGGTGCAGCTTCCCTGACAGATGCCGGGCTTGCCGCCGCCGCGGCCATTGAGGGCGGCGTTCAGGGCTTTGGTCAGGGCACGGACATCGCCGCCCGCCTGGGCAAGGCAGTAGCCGGTGCCCTTTTCGTTGGGGGTCAGGGCCGCGCACAGGCCGGTGGTGGCTTCGGTCAGGCGGACAGCCAGCCGGTGCAGGCCGTCCGGGTCCAGCCCCGGCACGATGCGGATGGCATCCGCACCGGGCGTTACCTGCGCGGCCAGCGCGTCAAAGAGCTGGCTGCACAGCCCGAAGTGGGTGAATTTCAGGGCAGTGTACTCGTCATACACCCGGTGCACGGCGTTGGCCGTCTCGCTGGCCTTGGCGCTGAGCAGGGCACCGATCTCTGCCTGCCGCGCCCGCATGGCCTGCGCGGCTTCCAGCGCGCGCCCGCCGCAGACGATGCTCAGGCGCACGCCGCCCTTATAGTTTTCAGCGGCCAGGATCTTGATCTGGCCCACCGCGCCGGTAAAGGCGGTGTGGGTGCCGCAGCAGGCACAGACATCCGCCCCGGGGATGGTCACGATCCGCACCTGCCCCTCGATCTCCTTTTTGGAGCGGTAGGTCAGGGCGGCCAGCTCCTCCCGGGTGGGGTAGGTGATGTTCACCGGCACGTTCTCCCAGATGATGCGGTTGGCGGCAGTCTCGGCCGCTTTCAGTCCCTCGGCGGAGATGGGAATGTTCGTGTCCATCCGCACGGCATCGGAGCCGATGTGGAAGCCCACGTTCTCGGCCCCGAACATGCTGTGCAGGATGCCGGAGAGGATGTGCTCGCCGGTGTGCTGCTGCATCTTGTCAAAACGCCATGCCCAGTCGATGGCCTGTGCTGCTTCGGCCCCGGGCACCGCCCCGGCGGGCAGGGAAGTGACCATGTGCCAGATGACACCCGCCTGCTCGTGGACATCGGCGACGGTCAGCACCGTGCCGTCAGCAAGGGTCAGGGTGCCCCGGTCGGCAGGCTGGCCGCCGCCCTCGGGGTAAAACACCGTGCCGTCCAGCGCGATGCGCCCGCCGCCGGTCCGGCTGTCCGGCTCTGCGGCTAAAATATGCCCCACCGCCTCCCGGCGGTAGGCATCGTGTTCATAGTATTTTTCGGTTGGCTGCATAAGCACCTCCTAATATAAAAACAAGTATACCACGTTTTTTGCCTGTGGAAAATAGTCTGCGGTTATGTTATGATAGAAAACAGACAAGCCCCAGCAAAAAAGTTTGAGACGAGGAAGGATTTACAATGCGTGAAAGTGGTATTCTGATGCCGGTGTCCAGCCTGCCCGGCCCCTACGGGATCGGCTGCTTTGGCAAAAAGGCAGAAAAATTTGTGGATTTCCTTGCGGCGGCAGGCCAGAAGATCTGGCAGATCCTGCCCCTGAGCCCCACGGGCTATGGGGACAGCCCCTACCAGAGCTGCTCTGCCTTTGCGGGCAACCCCTATTTCATTGATCTGGATGCTCTGAAAGCCGAGGGTCTGCTGACAGCCGCCCAGCTCAAGGCCGAGCCTTGGGGCAAGGACCCGCTGAACGTGGATTACGGCACCCTGTACACCAGCCGCTACAAGATCCTGTGCGCCGCCTATGCCGCCTGGCGCAGGCAGTGTGCAGGCCAGCACGGCTGTGCCCATTACTATCCGGATGCGTACTATGCCTTCACGCTGGAAAACGAGGGCTGGCTGGAGGATTATGCCCTCTACATGGCCCTCAAGACCGCCAACGGCATGAAGAGCTGGACCCAGTGGCCCCGGGAGTACCGCAAGCGGGAGCCGCAGGCGCTGGAAGCTTTTAAGGCAGAGAACGAGGAAGAGATCGGCTTCTGGAAGTTTCTGCAGTACGAGTTCAGCATCCAGTGGAAGAAGCTGAAAGCCTACGCCAACGCCAACAACGTGCAGATCCTGGGCGATATCCCCATCTATGTCTCGGCAGATTCCGTGGATGCCTGGGTGGGCGGCCCGCTGTTTGAGCTGGATGCAGACGGCGGCTTTGCCCGGGTGGCAGGCTGCCCGCCAGATTACTTCTCGGCAGAAGGCCAGCTCTGGGGCAACCCGCTGTACAACTGGCCCTACCATAAGCAGACCGGATATGCCTGGTGGATCCAGCGTGTCCGCCATGCGCTGGGCATCTATGACCTGCTCCGCATCGACCACTTCCGTGGTTTCGACACCTACTGGGCCATCCCGGCAGACAGCACTACCGCCAAGACCGGCAAGTGGGAGACCGGCCCCCGGATGGAGCTGTTCAACGCGCTGGAAGGTGCGCTGGGCAAGCTGCCCATCATCGCCGAGGATCTGGGTGAGCTCTTCCCCAGTGTGCGGGAGCTGCTGGCAGACAGCACCTTCCCGGGCATGAAAGTGCTGCAGTTCGCGTTCGGCGGCGGGGACAACGAGTACCTGCCCCACAACCACGTCAAGAACAGCGTGGTCTACCCCGGCACCCATGACAACACGACGCTGACCGCCTGGTGGGACGAGAGCGCATCGGCCAAGGAGAAGGCTGTGGCCGCCGCCTACCTGCATCTGACCGGCTGTCAGCCCACCGCAAAGGAGGTGGCCGCTGTCAAAACAGAGGCGGCCCGCACCGCGCTGCTCCGGGCCGCGCTGGGCTCTGTGGCCGACCGTGCCATCATCCCCATGGCCGACTGGCTGGGCCTGGGCGAGGAAGCCCACCTGAACAGCCCCGGCAAGCTGGGCGGAAACTGGAGCTGGCGCGCCGCCGATGGGTTCGACACTGCCGCGCTGGCCAAGCGCATTCTGGCGGAGTGCGCCGTGTACTGCCGTACATAACCGGGCCGGAAACCCGGAGTGTGTTTAGCAGTTTGACGAAAATGTAAAAAAATACGTTAAAGTTTGTGCGTTTTGCTGGAAACGCCCGGCACAAGATGGTATAATTCCGGTAATGGGGCTGCGCTTTTAGCGGCCGTGTGGCAAAGCTGTGCCGGAAGGGAGAGAGTCCGGCACCGGATAATGGGGAAAAACGCATGAAAAAAGAATGGACGGAACAGGATCTGCGTGCCTTTGCAGAGAACGCACAGACCGCCTTTGAGGACGTGACCCTGACGGAAGCCGATGAGGAGACCGCGGACACCTGGCAGGACGATGGCCTGCAGGTGGATTATGTCCTGCGCAATGGACAGGTGGACTGCGTGCTGCGCCGCCTGATCGAGGCGGACGGCAAGCTCTGGCAGCTGCAGATGACGGCTCCGCTGGCGGGCAGCGACCTGCCGGAGGATCGGATGACCGCGCGGGAGCGGGAGCTCTGCCGGGACGATATGAATCACGATTTCCTGACCGGCGTGTTCAACCGCCGCTATTTTGAAACGGAGTTCTGCACCCGGCTGGATGAGTGGACGGATGCTCACCGCTGTGCTTCGCTGGCGCTGGTGGCGCTGGACGATGAGGACGGGATGCGCGCCCGGCAGGGCGATGCCGTGATGAACCAGCTGGTCTGTTTTGTGGCCAACCAGTGGAAAAAGTACTACGACCGCCCTGCAGAGCGGGTGGTCTGCCGCCTGACGGACACGCTGTTCGCCATCGGTTGCGCGGATAAGAACTGTGCGGAGCTGGCCGAGGAGCTGAACGGCATTTATGCCGAGATGCCCCGCGCATGTGTGGCATCGGTGGGCCTGATGCGCCGGGTGCCCTTTACCCAGTCCATCGGCTGCGCCTGCACCGGCGAGGTGCGGGGCAAAAACTGGGACGCGCTGTATCAGCTGTGTGAGCAGCGCCTGAAGGCGGCCCAGACCGCCGGCGGCGACCAGATCTGCAGCAAATAAACCGAATGCATAAAATCCCCCTTTGCGGTACAAGCTAGTGCCACAAAGGGGGATTTTTGTATGGAAAATCAGAAAAATGATAACCTGAATCTGCTGGAAGCGGTGGTGCAGAACACGGAGATGGGCAAGAACACGCTGGAACAGATCGTGCCCATGACCGAGGACCCTGCCTTCCGGGCCGAGCTCCTGCGGGAGCGGAACCTCTACCGGGAACTGAATCAGGAGGCCCACACCGCCATCGAGGCCTGCGGCGGCACGGCTCAGGGCCAGAGCATCATGGCAAAGCTCAACACCAAAATGGGCATCGGCATGAAAACGCTCACCGACAGATCCACCCGCAATCTGGCCGAAATGCTCAGCGAGGGAAGCAGTCAGGGCGTGATGGACTGCATCAAGAGCCAGAAGGATTATCCCGATGCGGCTCCCGGTTCCAAGCGCCTGATGCAGAAGCTGCAGGATCTGGAGGAAGAGAACCGGCTGAAACTGGAGCAGTTTCTGTAAAGGCCGCTCCGGCTGCTCAGAGTGCTTCCACCATGGCCGCCACGATCCGGGTGGCGGTAGCTACGTACTCGGCGATGCTGAATTTCTTCACCACCAGCACCTCGTGGCCGTCCTCGTCGGCGTTGTCGCTCATGGCGCGCAGGATGACACAGGGCACATCGTTCTTGGCGGCGATCTGGCTCACGGCAGCACCCTCCATCTCAACGCAGTCGGGGGCGCATTTGGCCTCAATGGCGGCCTTGGTCTCGCTGTCACCCACGAACAGGTCGCCGGTGGCGATCTTGCCGGTCAGGGCCTTGACCCCGGCCTCGGCGCAGGCTTTTTCAGCGGCGGCGATGAGGGCCGGGTCACCGGCGTACTCCTTCAGGTAGGGCGGGTTCTGGCAGATCATGTCCAGCTGGGCATCGTGGTAGAGCACCGTCTTGCCAATGACCACATCACCAATGCCGATCTTGTTGGTCATGTTGCCTGCAATGCCGGAGAAGATGATCTTCTCGGCACCGTATCGGGTGATGAGCACCTGGGTGGTGGCGGCGGCATTGGCCTTGCCCATGCCTGCACAGCAGACCACGACCTGCTTGCCTGCCAGCGTGCCCCTGTGGTACTCCACGCCGCCGTAGGGCTCCACGGTGACGTTTTCCAGTTTTGCACACAGCTGATCGACTTCATCGGGCATTGCGCCCATAATTCCGATAATCATATAGATGTCCTTTCTCCTGGGTAAAAGTGTCTCCCGCGCGCTGCGCGGGAGACACTTTTATTATGCATCAGACGTTGAACAGGAACTCGATCACATCGCCGTCCTTCACGACGTACTCCTTGCCCTCGGTGCGCTGCAGGCCCTTGGACTTGACAGCGGCATAATCGAAGTTGTTGGCTTCCAGGTCGCCATAGCCGATGACGCTGGCGCGGATGAAGCCGCGCTCGAAATCGCTGTGGATCTTACCGGCGGCCTGAGGAGCCTTGGTGCCCTTGCGGATGGTCCAGGCGCGGCACTCCTTTTTGCCGTCGGTCAGGAAGGAGATGAGACCCAGCAGGTCGTAGCTGGCAGTGATGAGGTTGTCCAGGCCGCTGGCCTCGATGCCCATCTCGGCCAGGAAAGCCTTCTTCTCCTCGGGGGAGTAGTCGGCAATGTCCTCTTCGGTCTTGGCGCAGATGGGAATGTAGCGGGCCCCCTCCTCGGCGGCGCGGGCGGCCACCAGCGGGACATAGCGGTTATTCTCAATGCCCTCCATCAGGTCATCCTCGCCCACGTTGCAGGCGTAGAGCACGGGCTTGGAGCTCAGCAGGCCCATCTCGTGCAGCACGGCCTGCTGCTCGGCATCCCCTTCGTCAAAGTCAAAGCTGCGGGCGGGCTTGCCTGCGCTCAGGTGGTCGGCCAGCTTCTGCAGCCAGGCGGCTTCAGCGGCAGCGCCCTTGTTGTTGCCGCTCTTGGCAGCCTTGGCCATCCGGCCCACGCGGTTCTGAACGACCTCGAGATCAGAGAGGATCAGCTCGTAGTCAATGGCATCGATGTCGGCGATGGGGTCCACGGCCACGGCCTTGGTCACGTCCTCCACCACATGGATGATGTTGTCGTCATCAAAGCAGCGCACCACATGCACGATGGCATCGCACTCGCGGATGTGGCCCAGGAACTTGTTGCCCAGGCCTGCACCCTGGCTGGCACCCTTGACCAGACCAGCGATGTCTACAAACTCCACGATGGCAGGGGTCTTTTTGTTGGTCTGCCAGATCTCAGCCAGCTTGTCCAGCCGCTTGTCCGGCACGGCCACGATGCCGCTGTTGGGCTCAATGGTGCAGAAGGGGTAGTTGGCGGCTTGCGCGTTCTTGGTGGAAGTGATGGCGTTGAACAGAGTGGACTTGCCGACGTTCGGCAGACCGACGATTCCTAACTTCATATAAAATACGCTCCTTACACGTTTTTTGGCATAACGATACAACTATCATTATACGCGATGAAAACCCGGAGCGCAAGGGGATGGGCGCAAAACAACAGATTTACACGGCGGGAGTTCTATATTATACTGTTCTTAAAATACGAACCGATTTCCGGAAGGGAAGGCAGGAGGATGTTATGGAACGCAACGACCCGCGCTATCAGGCTTATGTGGAGATCCTGAAGGAGGAGCTGATCCCGGCGATGGGCTGCACCGAGCCCATCGCGCTGGCCTATGCGGCGGCAAAAGCCCGCGAGGTGCTGGGGGTGCTGCCGGACAGCGTGCAGCTGCAGGTGAGCGGCAGCATCATCAAGAACGTGAAAAGCGTCATCGTGCCCAACACCGGGCACCTGAAGGGCATGGAGGCGGCGGTGGCGGCAGGCATCATCGCCGGTTCCGCCGAGAAGGAGCTGGAGGTTATCTCGGAGGTCAGCGAGGAAAAGAAGTCTGCCATCCGGGACTATCTGCAGACAGTGCCCATCACCATCGAGCACACCGAGCAGGGGCATGTGTTTGACATCGTCGTCACCGAGCGCTGCGGGCAGGACTACGCCCGGGTGCGCATCGCGGACTACCACACCAACATCTGCCGCATCGAGAAGAACGGCACGGTACTGTACGAGGTGCCCCTGCTGGACGAGACCGTGCAGGAGGATGCCCGCGCCGACCGCAGCCTGCTGAACATGCAGGACATCTGGGACTTTGCCGAGACCGCCGACCTGCGGGACGTGGCAGACCTGCTGGAACGGCAGATCCGCTACAACAACGCCATTGCAGAAGAGGGCCTGCTGGGCGACTACGGTGCCAACATCGGGCGGGTGCTGCTGACCACTTACGGCAACGATGTCTCCAACCGCGCAAAAGCCAAGGCCGCCGCCGGCTCCGATGCCCGCATGAACGGCTGTGAGCTGCCGGTCATCATCAACTCCGGCAGCGGCAATCAGGGCATCACCTGCTCGGTGCCCCTCATCGAGTACGCCAAGGAGCTGCACAGCGGCAAGGAAAAGCTCTACCGCGCCCTCATCATCTCCAATCTGGTGGCCATCCACGAAAAGACCGGCATCGGCACCCTGTCTGCTTACTGCGGCGCGGTCAGCGCGGGTGCGGGTGCAGGCGCAGGCATCGTGTACCTGTGCGGCGACGGCTATCAGGCTGCCATCCACACGGTGGTCAACGCCCTTGCCATCGTGTCCGGCATCGTGTGCGACGGAGCCAAGGCTTCCTGCGCTGCAAAGATCGCATCTTCGGTGGATGCGGCGCTGCTGGGCTACAACATGTACAAGTGCAATCAGGAGTTCAAGGGCGGCGATGGCATCGTGATGAAGGACATCGAGACCACCATCAAGGGCATCGGACGTCTGGGCAAGGACGGGATGCGGCAGACCAATGAGGAGATCATCCGGCTGATGATGAGCTGAGCGGCGGAGCCTGCGTCCCAAAAATCATACAAAACCTTCTTTATTTTGTCATAACTCTTCCGTATAATAAGAAGTGGAATACTTTGTCACAAGGCCCGAAAGGGCCGGAACATACAGAATTGGGGAGGAAACCACTATGGCCAACGAAAAGATCCTCGTCGTGGACGACGATACCAACATCTGCGAGCTGCTGCGGCTTTATCTGACCAAGGAGGGCTACCAGGTCACCACCGCGAACGACGGCGAAGAAGGTCTGGACAAGTTCAATCAGGTCAAACCCGATATGGTGCTGCTGGATGTGATGATGCCCAAGATGGATGGCCTGGAGGTCTGCCGCCGCATCCGCAAGCTGGGCAACACCCCCGTGATGATGCTGACCGCCAAGGGCGAGACTTTTGACAAGGTGCTGGGCCTGGAGCTGGGTGCAGACGATTACATGGTCAAGCCCTTTGACACCAAGGAAGTCGTGGCCCGCATCAAGGCGGTGCTGCGCCGCTGCACCACCACCACCGCCCAGACCGAGAGCACCGAGGGTGTGATCGAGTTCGACAACCTGCGGCTGGACATGAACAGCTACGAGCTGCGGGTCAAGGGCAAGGTGGTGGAGGCTCCCCCCAAGGAGCTGGAGCTGCTGAACTGCCTGGCTTCCCACCCCAACCGTGTTTACACCCGCGACCAGCTGCTGGACGAGGTGTGGGGTTTTGAGTACTACGGCGACAGCCGCACCATCGATGTCCATGTCAAGCGTCTGCGCGAAAAGCTGGCGGGCGCTTCCGACAAGTGGGAGCTCAAGACCGTCTGGGGCGTGGGCTATAAGTTCGAGGTGCGTCAGTAATGCGCAAAAGTATTTCGGTCACCTTCTTTTCGATGGTGGCCACCCTGCTGGTGCTGGGCACGGCGGTGCTGGGCTGTTCCGAGTGGCTGCTGTTCAGCCGCTATTTTGCCCAGGAGCGGTACGACACGCTGGACAGCGTGGCGGATGTGACCCAGCGCGCGGCGGATTATATCGTGCAGCAGGCGGCTCTGCCCAAGGGGGCCGAGCTGGATGCCCTGAACACCAAGCTGGAGATCATCGGCGAGAGCGCCGAGGCCTACCTGTTTTTCACCGATGAAGAGGGCAGGGTCCTCATTGCCTCCAACCCCGAGATGGTGGGAACAGATGTTGTGGGGCCGGAGCTTATGAAAAAAGTTGCCGGGGATCAGCCCTACCACACCCTGAGCACGCTGGACGGTGTGCTGACTGAGAAGAGCTATGTCTCGGTGCGGCACATGCAGGATGCCCGGGGCAACAACAGCGGCTATCTCTTCCTCTGCTCCTCCGGCGCGCGGCTGACCGACTTCAAGGAGGAATTCTGGTCGAACTTCTTCTTCTCGGCCTGCATCATGCTGCTCTGCGCCAGCGTGCTGACCTCCTTCCTGATGCGGAAGCTGACCGACCCGCTCCAGAAGATCACCGATGCCGCCCAGCGGTTTGGCGGCGGGGACTTCTCTGTCCGTGTCGAGGGCGTGGAAGGTGAGGGCGAAGTGGTGGATCTGGCCCGCACCTTCAACCAGATGGCGGAGAACATCCAGTCCAACGACAATTCCCGCGGCCAGTTCATGGGCAACATCGCCCACGAGCTGCGCACCCCCATGACCACCATCAAGGGCTTTGTGGACGGCATTCTGGATGGCACCATCCCGCCCGATATGCAGAACCACTACCTGCAGCTGGTCAGCGAGGAGACCGGCCGCCTGGCCCGGCTCATCCAGAACATGCTCGATCTCTCCAAGCTGGAAAGCGGCGAGTATCAGGTGAACGCCCGGATGTTCAACATCTGGGAGACGCTCACCGGTGTGGCCCTTTCGGCGGAGCAGCGCATCAACGACGGCATGATCGATCTGGAAGGCCTGACCATGGATGAAAAGGTGCTGGTCTACGCGGACCCCGACCTCATCCATCAGGTGGCTTATAACATTCTGGACAATGCCATCAAGTTTACCCCGGCGGGCGGCACCATCAAGTTCCATGTGGAGAAGCTGGGCCCCGAGGTGGAGATCTCGATCTGGAATTCCGGTCAGGGCATCAGCCCCGAGGCGCTGCCCTATGTGTTCCAGCGCTTCTACAAAGAGGACAGGTCCCGCGGCCTGCACGCCCGGGGAGCCGGTCTTGGCCTGAATATCTGCAAGGTGCTGGTCAACCTTTCCGGAGGCCAGATCCGTGTGGAGAGCCAGCAGGGCGAGTGGTGTCAGTTCGTGTTCACCCTGCCCGCCACGCCCCCCAACCCCAGCGGCATGAAGCGCCTGCCGGACGAATCCGGTCAGCCTGTGCCGGTGGAGGACCCCGCCAGCATGAAGCCTGTCAACTGAATCCGCGGCCAGACTGTCCCCCTGAAACGGGCGGGGCGGTCTGGTCGTTTTTGGTTTTGGAATGGATTTTGGATGGATCCGGGGGCAGGTTTGAGACTTTTCCGTGAAAAACACGGCTCCGGGTTTGATTTTTTGCGTGTTTTCATGTAAACTAAGAGTAACCATGCCCGCCCTGCATTCCGGCCCCAAAACAGGTGCTCTGGCAGAACGGATGGTGTAATCTTTCTGAAAAATAACGGAGAGTATAAAACACAATGACGATCATTAGTCCTTCGATCCTTTCGGCTGATTTCAATCAGCTTGGCGCAGACTGCCGCATGGTGCTGGATGCCGGTGCGCAGATGCTGCATTATGACGTGATGGACGGCCACTTTGTGCCCAACATCAGCTTTGGCGTGCCGGTGCTGAAAAGCCTGCACAAGGGGATGCCCGCAGCATTCTATGATGTCCACCTGATGATCAGCCACCCGCTGCAGTATGCAGAGCCTTTCATCAAGGCGGGTGCCAGCCTGTACAACTTCCACCTCGAGTGCGAGGACGACATCCAGCAGACCATCGATGCGGTCAAGGCACTGGGCTGCAAGGTGGGCCTGACCATCAAGCCCGGTACTGATCCGGAAGCGCTGGCCCCGTATCTTGACCAGCTGGATCTGGTGCTGGTGATGAGCGTGGAGCCCGGCTTCGGCGGGCAGAAGTTCATGCCCTCGGCGCTGGAAAAGCTGCGCTGGCTCAAGGAAGAGCGGGCAAAGCGGAGCGCCCGCTACCTGCTGGAAGTGGATGGCGGCGTGGATGACACCACCGCCCCCCTGTGCGTGGAGGCGGGTGCCGATATTCTGGTGGCGGGCAGTGCCGTGTTCGGCGCAGCCGACCCGGCTGCGGCAGTGCGCCGTCTGGCCGCCCTGTGAGAGGTGCCTTACCATGGATGAACGTTTGATCCAGCAGCAGGAGCAGGAGCTTGCAAAGACGGGGCGGTACTATCTGCATGTCTGCTTTATGACCATCCCGCTGCTCTGCATGGCCTGCTTCCTGTACGGTCTGCGGCCCCTGCTGCTCTGCGGCGCGGCGCTGCTCACCGGCAATCTGTGTGACCGTCTGGTCTCCCTGCTGCGCCGCCGTGTGTATCGGGCCGGGGATTTCTCCAACGAGAGTTTTGCCCTCATCATCGCCCTGCTCATGCCCGCCACGGTGGACTGGTATGTGGTCATTATGGCGGTGCTGGCCGGTGTCCTCATCGGCAAGGAGGTGTTTGGCGGCTACGGCAGCTATCCCTTCAACCCCGCTGCTGTGGGCTACGCCGTGGCGGCAGTGTCCTGGCCGGAGCAGGTGTTCCGCTACCCCCAGCCTTATATCAGCATCCCCCTGTGGGATGCCACCGGCGTGCCGGTGTCCAGTACCATCTCGGATACCCTGCGCAGCGGCGGCAGCCTGAACATCAGCGCAATTTCGCTTGTGCTGGGCGAGTACGCCGCCCCCATGGGCACCGGTGCCGCCCTCATCCTTCTGGCCTGCGGGCTTTTCCTCTGGCTGCAGAAGGATGTCCGTCTGAGCGCTTCTGTCAGCTTTGTGGTCACCTGTGCCCTCATCGCCTTCCTCTTCCCCCGTCAGGTGGGAGTAAACGGCGTGGACATCGCCCTGCGCCTGCAGTGTGTGCGGGATGAGCTGCTGACCGGTGCCATGCTGTTCAGCGCGGTGTTCCTGCTCAACGAGCCCTACACCTGCGCCCACCACCATCTGGGCCGCATCCTGTACGGTGTGCTGGTGGGTGCGATCACCATGGGGTTCCGGTATTACGGTGTGTATGAGACGGGTGTCTGCTTTGCCCTGCTCACGGTCAACAGCATTTCCGGCTGGATGGACCGCACCGAGAGCCGCCTGTATCAGCTGATGCACCGCCCTGCGGCCGGAAAGGAGGGCGCTGAATGAAACGTTCCATTGCAGAACTGATCACCCGTGATCCGGAGAAGTTCGCCCACCATGACCGGGTGTTCAAAAACAACCCCGTTGTCATGCAGGGCATGGGTCTGGCTCCGCTGGTGGTGCTTGCCACCACGGGCAAAAATGCTTTGATGCTGGCCGTGGCTGTGGCCCTGCTGCTCACGCCTTCCCGGATGCTGGCCTGCCTGGTCAGCCGCCTGTTCCCCCTGCGGGACGAGCAGCCCGCCCCGGAAGAGCTGGAGAAAAAGCTGCTGCCCCGGGCGCTGGTGTACAGCGGCAGTGCGGCGGTGGTCTACCTTGCCGCTTATCCCATCCTGAACGCTGTGTTCGGCACCGACCTGCTGATGCTGGGCATCTACCTGCCCATGCTGGTGGTGGAGCCCTTGCTGACCTACCGCTTTGGCCGTGTGCAGGAAACCATGCGCAAGGCTGTCTCCAAGGGTCTGCGCATCACGGTGGGCTACGCGCTCATCCTGTTCATCGTGGGCTGCCTGCGGGAGTGGCTGGCGCTGGGCAGCGTGTTTGGGATCCAGCTCAGCCGCTCTGTCCTGCCCATGGCATCCATGCCGGCAGGCGGTTTCATCGTGCTGGGCGTGGTGTGTGCCGTCTGGCGCGCGCTGGCCCGCAAACACAAGGAATACCTGAAAACTGAGGCGCGCGGCACTCTGGCTGCGCACCCCCGGAAGGAGGTGCAGGATCAGTGAGTGCTGTGATGAATACCATCGGTGTGGCCTTTGCCTACGCCGTGCTGGCCCTGTTTGCCCAGAACGCCATCTTTACCCGTGGCTTGGGCGTGTCGCGCCTGATCCAGCTGGTGGGTGACGAGCGCACCAGCAGCTGGTGGTTTGCCCTGCTGCTCTGTGTTACCCAGACGCTGGTGGCCCCGCTGGCGTATTTTGCAGGCAGCCAGATCGTGGATCTGCCCTACCGTGCCCAGCTCCGCCCGCTGCTCTACCTGGCCTGTGTGGCGGTGGTCTGCATCTTTGAGCACGCCATCCTGCGGGCGGTCAAGGGCCCCCGCAGCGGCCTGCTCATCCGCATCCTGCCCATTGCCGCCGTGAACAGCGGCGTGCTGGGCACCGTGCTGGTGGAGCGCACCCAGAGCTTTACGCTGGCGCAGTCCATCGGCTTTGGCCTGGGCAGCGGCCTGGGCTACCTGCTGGCTGTGATGCTGGTGACCGAGGCGGGCAACCGCCTGCGCAGCAAGGCCATCCCCGAAGCATTCCGCGGCCTGCCCATCACCCTGATCTATATCGGTGTGCTGGCGCTGGCCATCTACGGCTTTACCGGCCATTCCGTGATCCTGTAAGTTGACCCCAAGGAGGGTGGTTGATTATGGCAAGATATCCCAAACGCCAGAAGGTCAAGCGCTACCGGCGCAGCTTTTACACCCGCGAGATGCGGCTGAAAAAGGGCATCGGCATTGCGGTGCTGGTGGTGGCCGTGCTGGCAGCGGCCTGGGTGGCCGCGCCCCATGTGCTGGACTGGGCCACCCACACCTGGTATACCGTGGTGCGGGATCGTGACCTTTCCGCATCCAGTGCCGTCAGCGAGAGTGCATCCTCCGGGGCACAGAGCACCGCTGCCAGCGAACCGGCAGCTTCCTCGGTGCCGGAAAAAGAGCCGGAGCCCGAGGTCAAGGGCACTGATATTGTGACGGGCCTGTGGGCAGAGGTGGATGTGACCACCCTGACCGACGAGGCCGCCATCCGCTCCGCCGCCCGGCAGCTCAAGGTACAGGACATGACCTATGCCATCCTGACCCTGAAGGACACCGCCGGGCAGGTGTATTACGCCTCCCAGACGGCGGTGGGTGCCGCCAATGCAGCCCCCACGCAGGTCGAGCTGACGAGTGTGGCATCCATCTTCAAGGAGGAGGGGCTGGTGCCGGTGGCTGCGCTGACTGCCTTCCGTGACCCTGCCGGTGCCCGGGCCGACCACGCTCTGGCCATCCGGTATCAGGGGCAGGAGTACCTCTGGCTGGACAACAAGGCTTCCGCCGGAGGCAACCCCTGGCTGAACCCCTACGCCGCGGAGACCGTGCAGTATATCGGTGATCTGATCGCCGAGGTGCACGCCGCCGGGTTTGATCAGATGCTGCTGGAAAATGTCCAGTTCCCCTCGTCCACCAGCGCCAAGCAGGACTATGGCACCACCAACGGTGTGGACCGTGCCGGGCAGCTGACTGCGGATATCGCCGCCTGGCAGGCCCGCTTCGGAGATACGGTGACGCTCTGGTACGGTTATTCGCTGGCCGAGGTGACCGGCTCCTCCAGCCAGCTGGGAGCCCCTGCGGCCCAACTGGGCGTGAAGAACCTGCTGGTGAAGGTCCCATCCTCCTCTACGCTGGATGCAGCGGCCCGGGAGGAGCTGACTCTCTCCCTGACCGAGGCAGGTGTGGAGCATGTGGTCATCCGGGACGATGCCGCCAGCTATTTTGAGTGATCCCTGCGTTTTTGTGAGAGGGAGGGAAGTATTATGAACAAAACACCCTGTTTTTCCCCGGCGCATATCCTGCTGCCGTCGGAACAGATCCCGGTGGGGCAGTGGGGCTGTGTGGCCTGCGATCAGTTCACCAGTGACCGCTCCTATTGGGAAAAGGCTGCGCAGGCCGCCGCAGGCGGCCCCAGCACACTGGACCTGATCCTGCCGGAGGTCTATCTGGAAGAGGATGACGTGGATGCAAGGATCAGCGCCATCCATGCGGCCATGGACGATTACACCCGGAACGTGCTGACCCGCGCGGTGGACGGCTTCATTTATGTGGAGCGCACCGAGCAGAGCGGCCGGGTGCGGCAGGGCCTTGTGGGCAGGATCGACCTGGAGGCATACAGCTATGCCGAGGGCGCGGTGCCTGCCATCCGCCCCAGTGAGCACACCGTGGAAAGCCGCATCCCGCCCCGCATGGCGGTGCGCCGGGGGGCAAGGCTGGAAACGCCCCATATTATGATGCTGGCCGATGATCCCGGCTGCACCCTCATCGAGCCCATCGGCGAGAAGAAGGAGCAGCTGCGCAAGGTCTACGAGGGCGATCTGATGCTGAACGGCGGCCACATTGCCGGCTGGGCAGTGGAGGACCCCGCCCTGCTGGCACAGATCGACAGCGCCCTGAACGCTCTGGGCAGCCAGGAGGCCTTTGATGCCCGGTATCCCCAGGCAAAGGGCGGCGCGCCCCTGACGCTGGCCGTGGGCGACGGCAACCATTCGCTGGCTTCCGCCAAGGCCTGCTGGGAGGAGCTGAAAAAGACCCTGACCCCGGAGCAGCAGCTGACCCACCCGGCCCGCTGGTGCCTGGCTGAGGTCTGCAATGTCCACTCTCCGGCCATTGAGATCGAGCCCATCCACCGTGTCCTTTTCAATGTGGACTGCGGTGCCGTGCTGCTGGCCCTCATCGCGTGGAGCGATTCCCACGCGGCAGGCATCTGCTTCGGCGATGCAAAACAGCAGTCCTTTACGCTGGCAGGCCCCCATGTGGCCAATGTGCTCAGCTTTGAACATCCCGTTGCCCCGCTGACCGTGGGCACCATTGACGCATTCATTGAGTATTTCATGGCCCGCCACATCGAGGCCCGGGTGGATTATGTCCACGATGAGCCCGCTGTCCGTGCCCTGTGCAGGCAGGGGGGTGTGGCTTTCCTGATGCCGCCCTTTGAGAAGAGCGATCTGTTCAAGGGCATCGTTATGGGCGGTGTGCTGCCCCGCAAGACCTTCAGCATGGGGCACGCAGAGGAAAAGCGCTATTATATGGAATGCAGAAACATTTTAGGTGAAGAATGACATTTAACGAACTGAATCTTTCCGCGCCTGTGCTGCGTGCTGTGGCACAGGCGGGCTATGAATCCCCCTCGCCCATTCAGGCAGCGGCCATTCCGCCGGTGCTGGCCGGGAGGGACTTGATGGGCTGCGCCCAGACGGGTACCGGCAAGACGGCTGCCTTTGCGCTGCCCATGCTCGACCGCCTGACTGCCAGCGCGCCCCGCAAAAAGGGTGCCATCCGCGCCCTGATCCTGACCCCCACCCGGGAGCTGGCTTTGCAGATCGGCGAGAGCTTTGAAGCCTACGGCAAGTATCTGACCCTGCGCAGCACCGTCATCTTTGGCGGTGTGGGTCAGGCTCCGCAGGTCGCGGCCCTGAAAAAGGGCGTGGACATCCTCATTGCCTGCCCGGGCCGCTTGAACGACCTGGTGGGGCAGGGGCTGCTGGACCTTTCCAACATTGAGATCTTTGTTCTGGACGAAGCCGACCGGATGCTGGATATGGGCTTTGTCCACGACGTGAAAAAGGTGATCGCCAAGCTGCCCAGGCAGCGCCAGAACCTGATGTTCAGCGCCACCATGCCCAAGGAGATCGAGCAGCTGGCCGCAGGCATCCTGCACGACCCGGCCTTTGTCAAGGTAGACCCGGTGTCCAGCACGGTGGACCGCATCCAGCAGAGCCTGTATTTTGTGGAGAAGGGCAACAAGAAGTTCCTGCTGCCCTGGCTTATCAAAAACCTGAGGCCTGAGGTGGTGAACGCGCTGGTGTTCAGCCGCACCAAGCATGGGGCCGATAAGATCGCAAAAGACCTGAACAAGCAGGGCATCCCCGCTGCCGCCATCCACGGCAACAAGAGCCAGACCGCCCGCGTGACGGCGCTGGAGGATTTCAAGGCGGGCAAGACCCGGGTGCTGGTGGCGACCGATATCGCTGCCCGCGGCATTGACATCAGCGAGCTGTCCCATGTGTTCAACTACGACCTGCCCGAGGTGCCCGAGACCTACGTCCACCGCATTGGCCGCACGGCCCGTGCCGGTGCCGACGGCACTGCCGTCAGCTTCTGCGCCCCGGAGGAAAAGGAATATCTGGCCGGGATCGAAAAGCTGAACCGCCGCCAGATCCCGGTCGTCTCCGGCCACCCCTGGGACGGCGTGCCTGCCCCTGTCAAGGCTGCGCCCCCGGTGCGGGGCAAAAAGCCTAAGGCGGAAGCAGAGCAGCCGGAAAAGCCTGTGAAGGCAGAGAAGCCTGCCAAAGCAGAAAAGGCAGCCAAGGCCGAAAAGCCCGCTTCCCCCAAGAAGGAAAAAGCGGCTGCAAAACAGCCCAGCCCCAAGAATACCGAACCGAAAGAAGGAACATCCATGGAGGAAAACCAGAAGCGCACTTCCGGCGGCCGCAGTGAGAACCGCCGCTCCAATAACAGCCGCACCCGCCGCGAGGGCAATGCTCCGCAGCCGGCCAACCGCGGCAGCAACGCCCAGCCCAAATTCGACCCCCACTTTGTGAGCGCCCCGGAGGCTACCCCTCTGCGCCCGGTCAAAAAGGCTCCGGCTGCGCAGCCTGCTGCAAAGCAGACTGCTCCGGCCCAGAACGGCCAGCGTCAGCGCGGCGGTCAGCCTGCCCGTGCCGAGCAGCGCACCGACCGCAATGATCCGCGCACCGAGCAGCGGGCAGAGCGGAATGCACGCAATGCCCGCCCGGCCCAGAACAGCCAGAGCCAGCAGGGCAGCCGCAATAATCGCAATGCAGTGCAGAGCAGCCGCCCGGACCGCCCCGCCAAGAGCGAGGCACCCCGCGGCCGCAGCCGGAACACCGCCCCCGCACGGGACGAGGACCCAGGCCTGATGCTGATCAGCCGCCGCCCGCCCCAGCAGAAGTTCACCAACTTTGAAGAGTATATGACCGCCCACGGCGGTGCCACCGCACCCATTGAGGATCACACCGATGAAACCTGAGCCGTTTGCCCCCTGGCAGTGCCCGCTCTGCGGCGAACCCCTGACCGGGGACACTGCCCTGAAATGCGGCAGGAACCACAGCTTTGACCGGGCGAAAGAGGGGTATTGGCACCTGCTGCCGGTGCAGAGTATGCGCACCAAGGCCCCGGGCGACAGCAAAGAGATGGTCGCCGCCCGCCGTGCCTTCCTGAACGCCGGGTATTACGGTATCTTCGGCCGGGCGCTGGGGGAACTGTGCCTTGCATACGGCGCTGCCGCCGGGGCAGATGCACCGCTCCATCTGCTGGATGCGGGCTGCGGTGAGGGCTGGTACGACCGCTGCATTGCACAGGCCTTTGCTCAGGCGGGCAGGCCGGTGCAGCTGGCGGGTTTTGATATCGCAAAGCCTGCGGTGCGTCTGGCTGCAAAGGCACTGCCTGCCGCAAAATACGCGGTGGCATCCAGCTTTGCCCAGCCTGTCCGCACCGGATGGGCCGACCTGCTGCTCAACTGCTTCTCGCCCTTTGCACAGGAAGAGTTCCGGCGCGTGCTGCGCCCGGGCGGACGAATGATCTATGTCGTGCCCGGTGCAGAGCACCTCTACCAGATGAAGGCTGTCCTCTACGACACGCCCTATAAAAATCCGGTGCAGGAGGTGGCCTATGAGGGCTTCCGCCCCATCGGGGAGCGGGAAGTCTCGGGCAGCATCACGGTACCTGCCGGGCAGCTGGAGGCACTGTTCGCCATGACCCCTTATTACTGGAAAACGCCACGGGATGGCGCGGCCCGCCTGGCCGCCCGGCCCGAGCTGACCACGGATATCGCGTTCCGCTTCCTCGTGTTTGAAAAAGAGTGATCGAAAAGCCCCCGGCCTGTGAGGATACAGGCCGGGGGCTTTTTGCGTGCAGAAAACAGGGTCACATTGCGATCCAGCCCAGTGCGTTGGCGACCGAGCTGGCCAGGATGATAGCCGCGAAGATGGGGCAGAGATACCGGAGCATAAAGTTGAACACCGGTTTGCGGCGGAAGGGCTGACCTTCCCGCGTGACCTCTTCCTCGATCTTTTCCACACCGACGATCCGGGAGACCAGCAGGCAGGTGGCAATGGCCGCAATGGGCATCATCACCGAGTTGGTCAGGAAGTCGAAGAAATCGAGGAACTGCATCCCGAACACGGTCACGCTGGCAAGGGGGCCGTAGCCCAGCGCGGAAAGGCTGCCCAGTGTGATCATAATGCAGCCGATGAGGATGGTGGAGCGGGTGCGGTCCCAGCCCAACTCGTCCTCGAAGGTAGAAACAGCACTCTCGGTCAGGGCAATGGAGCTGGTGAGGGCCGCGAACAGCACCAGCACAAAGAAGAGCACGCCCACGGCAGTGCCCATGCCCATGCTGGCAAAGACCTTGGGGATGGTAATGAACATCAGGGCCGGGCCCGCCTGCAGGGTGTCAGGGTCGCCGCCTGAAAAAGCGAACACGGCGGGAATGATCATCAGGCCCGCCATGATGGCAATGGCGGTGTCGAAGATCTCCACGTTTTCCGTGGACTGCTCAATGGACACGTTCTTTTTCATGTAGGAGCCAAAGGTCACCAGGATGCCCATGGCAATGGAGAGGGAGTAGAACATCTGCCCCATGGCGGAAACCACGGTCATCCACGAGAAGTTGGCCGGGTTGGGCACCAGAAAATACTTTACACCTGCCAGTGCGCCGGGCCGTGTGACCGAGTAGACAGCAATGACTACCGAGAGCACCACCAGCACCGGCATCATCACCTTGGAAACGCGCTCCACGCCGTTGCGCACACCCGCAAAGATGATACCCAGCGTGATAAAGGTGAACAGCAGGAACGCGATCTCGGCCAGCAGACCGTTGGAGATGAAGCCGGAGAAATACCCGTCCGATGCCAGCGCGCTGCCGTGGCCGGTGAGATACTGGGCCAGATAGTGGATGACCCATCCGCCGATGACCGAATAATAGGGAACGATCAGGATGGGGATGACGGCGTTGATCCAGCCGCCGAACGCCAGCCCCTTCCCCTTGCCAAAATGGCTGTAAGCGCCCACCGGGCTTTTGCGGGTCATCCGGCCCAGCGCCGTTTCGGCAATGATCATGGTGTAGCCAAAGGTGACAGCCAGCAGGATGTAGATGAGCAGAAAAATGCCGCCGCCGTATTTTGCGGCCAGATACGGGAAGCGCCAGATGTTTCCCAACCCGACCGACGCACCGGCGGCGGACAGCACGAATCCGAGTTTGCCGGAAAACGCACTGCGCTTGTGTTGAGTTTCCATGTTTTTTTTTCCTCTTTTCCAGTTGATAAAATCAAGTGTAACATAGAGAAAACGGGATTTCAATGAATCGCAGGCGTTTCACCGGTGGAGAGATTTCAGGCGGAAGATGAAGAAAAGTGAATCACTTTCGGGTAAAGGGCTCCATACCGTGCTCCTCGGGGGCGTAGTATTCCATCAGGGAAATGTAGTTTTCCGGGTGGTGGCAGAACGCCGCGCGCAGAACGCTGTCCAGCTCGCCCCGGGCGGTGAGCAGGCGGATGATGTACTGGGCCACCATCTGCACCACATCGGTCTCGATGCCATAGCACAGGCCGACCGCCAGCACCGGGATAAGGATCTGCCGGGCCAGCAGGGGCACGTTCTGGCCGTACCGCTCAAGGATGGGACGGCTCATGGTGGAGGCGGCCCAGACGCTGCCCACGATCTGCCAGTAATCGATCTCTTTCATGTGGGAAAGGCTCTGCAGCCGCTCCACGATCTCACCGTCGCTGAGGATGTAGCCATCGACCACCTCTTTTTCGGAGCGGATAAAGGCACACTGGATCATGTCCATGATGGCGGCTTCGTATTTCTGGTGGAAATTTTCCCGGGAAACGCAGAACTTGGCCACGATGTTGATGAGGGCACTGGTGTCCTCGGCGGTGGCAAGACTGCTGATCACCAGCGGCGTGGGGCCGAATTCCGCCCCCAGTGCGTCCAGGTCGGCCAGCTCTTCGGCGTTCCGGGTGGCGGGCAGAAAGCGGTCGCAGCCGTTGCGGTGGTAGCCCCAGGCAGCGGGCAGCACCCGGGCCACCGCGTCGCCGCTGGAAATGATGCTGAAGATGTTGCTCTCGGGCCAGTTTTCCAGCAGGGTGCCGTCCGGGGCATGGTTGGCATCGAAATCCTGCTGCAGGTCAGGTCGGTCGGCGGCAGTCAGGGCCGCAGGCACCGCAAAGCCGTAGGCATAGATGTTCTCCCGCCCCAGCTGGGGCAGCTCCTGGGCGATTTTTGCCGCCAGCAGATTTGCAATGATGGAACCGCGGCTGTAGCCGCCCAGCCAGAGCTTGAAGGCACCGCCCTGCCCTGCCCGGGCCAGATAGGCCTTGAGGGATGCAAACACCGCCGCCACAGGCGTGACAAAGCCGGTGTGCGCGCTGGTATCGCCTATGTGGAAGTTGCTGGCCCACTCGCCGCCGTAGCCGCCGCCCCGCAGGACAAGCGCCACAAGGGTGGTGCGCTGGCCGTTCAGGGTCAGGGTCTTGCGGGCCAGCGAGTAGCCCACAAAGTCCCCGGCCCGGCCGGTGTCGAGATCGTAATTGTAGAACAGCGCGTCCTCAAAGCCCAGGGTCTCGTAGGCGGCGGCAATGTGGGCTTCCCGCCCCACAGAGCCGTTGACCCAGTATTCCGCATCGCTGGCCACGGTGTTGGCCGCAGCGCAGACCAGACCCAGCGTTGCCAGCGCCAGCTGGTGGTCATATTGGGTGGCCGGGTGGGTGAAAAAGCTGTCGGAATAATAGAACGCGTGGGTCAGGTCGCAGCCGCTCAGGTCGCTGCGGATGCCGATGGTGTAGCGGCCATCCGGCACTGCATGGCCCACGGAGCCCTGCCCGGCGGCCTGGACCATCAGCCCGGGCAGCAGAGTGCTGCCGGCCGCAAACCCCAGCACCTTGCAAAAACTTCTTCGATCCATAATTTTTCCCCTCAAAAACCAGAATGGATTTTTTCTTAGTATACCGTATCCCGGGCGGGGATACAATCCAAAGTTTTCCGGGCGGCAAAAAACGGGCCGGTGTTGCGCACACCGGCCCGTTATGTTACACTGTTGTTCAGTCCAGATCCTTGCAGTACTCCACGATGTGGTGGAACATCTGCTCCACGGCGGGAGCCATGGCGGTGGGACGCTGGACGGCCAGACCCACCACCCGGTCCTCCTCGGGCTCGATGGGGTAGATCTTGACCGCTGCCGTGCAGTTGCGCAGCAGCATCCGGGGCATGATGGAAATGCCCAGGCCCGCCTCGACCATGGCAATGTTCGACTGGTCGTCGATGACATGGCAGCGGCGCTCCGTTGAGAGGGAATACTTCTTGAGGAACTGACGCATCTCCGCGTCGGTGGCATCCCACTGCACCACAAAGTTCTGCCCGTTCATCAGGGCGGGGGTCATCACGCCGTTGGGCGGCTCGGGCCAGTCCATGGGGGTGATGCAGAGCAGCGGCTCGTGGAACAGCTCGGTCAGAACAAACTCCTCCCGGCAGTTGTTGGAGAGGAAGGCAATGTCCACCTGACCGGTGCGCAGCCACTCCTTAACATCGTCGTAGGTGCCCTGATAGACCTCGACTTCGATCTGGGGGTAGTGGGCCATAAAGCCCTTGAGGATGCTGGGCAGCAGCCCGGAGCAGATCGAGTTGAAGGCACCCAGCTTGACCTTGCCCTTTTCCAGGCCGTTCAGGCGGGCAATGCTCTGCTGCAGGGCCTCGTCGCTGTTCAGCACCGCACGGATGGAAGGGTACAGCGAAGCGCCGTAGCTGGTCATGGTAACGCCGTTTTTGCCGCGATTGAATAAGGTAAAGCCCAGCTCAGCCTCCATCACGGCGATGGCGTGGCTGATGGCTGAGGGGGTCAGATGCAGCTGCTGAGCCGCTTTGTTAAAGCTGCCCTGCCGTGCAACTGCGTCGAAAATCTCATAAGAAAACAGCGTCATTCCCAATGCCTCCTTCCGGTCTGATCTGGTTCGGAGACGCTTGATCCTCTGTGAATCTTTTTCATCTTTGGTTTGAGATAGTTCAATTATCTTCTTGATTTTACTATCCTGCGCCCGTCCTGTCAAGCATTTTGGGCGGATTTGTGCACGCTCTATGCGGATTTTGCCGCAGCAGACGGAGGAAATGCCACCTTTCCTCCGTTATAGTTCTTATAACAATTTTTTACGAACTGACCGAGGTGTTTTTTATGACCGCACTTTCCCCGCGCTGCAGCTTCAGCGGCACCGCTCTGAAGACCATTGCCTGCATCACCATGCTCATCGACCACATCGGTGCATCCTGCATCGAGGCCGGCCTTTTGCTGCCGGAGCTGGAAAGGGGAGAAGTTTCCGGCGGCGCATGGGATCAGCTTTCGCTGTTCCAGCTGGACAGGGTCCTGCGCTTCACCGGGCGGCTGGCCTTTCCTATCTTCTGCTTCCTGCTGGTGGAGGGCTTTGTACATACCCACGATGTGAAAAAATACGTCCGGAGGCTGTTCCTGTTTGCCCTCATCAGTGAGGTGCCCTTTGACCTTGCGTTTTTCCGCACGCCCTTTGCGCTGGAACATCAGAATGTTTACTGGACGCTGGCGCTGGGCGTGCTGGCCATGGCAGGTCTGAAGCATTTTGAAAAGCCGGACGGCTCTGCCAGCTGGAAAGGGCTCTTGTGTGCGGCAGGCTGCACGCTTGCGGCGCTTCTGGCTTGTACGGACTACGACGGTAGCGGTGTGCTCATCATCTGCGTGCTGTACCTGACCCGCACAAACCGCAAGCGGCAGTGCATCGTGGGAGCCGTGCTGTTTGCCTGGGAACTCACCGCACCGCTGGCCTTTGTGCTGGTCTGGTTCTACAACGGGCAGCGGGGCCGCTGCACCCCTGCCATGCAGAAGGTGTTTTACTGGTTCTATCCTGTGCACCTGAGCGTGCTGGCTGCGGTGACGAATCTTCTGCTGTAAAAAAGCAAAACGCGCTTTTCGGAAGGCCCCGGAAAGCGCGTTTTGTGTAAAAATCTGTTCAAGCCATGTGCAGCTGCTCTTTCAGTGCCTGCTGAAGGACGCAGGAAAAATTGATCCCCTGTGCCATGGCGGCATCGTTCAGCCAAGCAGGGATGGAAAGCGTCTTTTTGACAGATCTCTCGAAGTGCTGTTTTGCATATTCTGCCACGTCAACAGAAACAACATTGACAAATGCTTCAGGAACAGGCTCGTCGGGAGCAAGTGCCCGAGACACAGCGATTGGGTCGATGGAACCCGGACGAGACGGTGTGGGAATCGTTTCGCCATCCCGCTTGCAGGTGTAGAGATAGCCTGCAAGGCAGTCCACTGCCATCTCCATGGCTTCCTCAAAGGTATCACCCTGTGTTGCAAGGTTGTTCAAATCAGGAAAAACGACAGAATAACCTTCTGCCTCTTTATAAAAACAAGCCGGATACATGGATAACATCCTTCATCCCTCCTGTATGATGATATGGCATTATTTGAGCCCTGCCTGCTTTCGGATGGAAAGCTCTGTGCGGCGGTCAAGTTCTTTTCCCTTGTGAAAAGGAATCGTGACCTTGCCGGGTTTTGTGGGATGGACATACTGACGGTGGGAACCGACCTGTTCCTTGAAGACCCAGCCATCGGCAAGAATCAGCTTTTCCATTTCACGCGGTTTTGGCGGCACAAGCTTCACATCCTCTCAAGAGAAGTATACCATATTATACGTATTGTGTAAATACGTATTGAAAGATAAGATGAGAACAAAATGGAAAAAGCCCGGTGATTTCAAAGAATCATCGAGCTTTTTCTTGGCGGAGTAGGAGGGATTTGAACCCTCGCGCCGTTGTTTAGACGACCTACGCCCTTAGCAGGGGCGCCTCTTCGGCCTCTTGAGTACTACTCCAGAGCAAAGTGTGTTGCACTTATTCAATAAAAATGGCGGAGAGAGTGGGATTCGAACCCACGGTACGTTGCCGTACGGCAGTTTTCAAGACTGCTTCCTTAAACCACTCGGACATCTCTCCTCGTGGGCACCCGCACACGCCGTACCGAATGCCTATTTAATTTACCAGATTTCAGCGGCGCTGTCAAGCCCAAAATCAAAATTTCCGCTCGTTGTGCGCATTTTTGTGCGGAGCGACAACTTTTCTTCGAGAAAAAGCGGGATTTCCTCTTTACTGAAACATCTTTTTGTTGTATAATAAATACAGATAAAACCTTACCGGACCCGGTACAAGCAGAGGAGTGTTGAACAATGTCGTTTCCGGAGCTGTTACGGCAATGCCGAAAACAAAAGCACATGAGCCAGGCGGAGCTTGCTTCCCTGTTGGGCGTGACCCAGCAGGCCGTGGGCAAATGGGAGAGCGGAAAGAGCTCCCCGGACCCCACCACCGTGGCAAAGCTGGCGGAGATCCTGGACACGACCGCGGACTATCTGTTGGGTCTGTTCGACCCCACCGCGGAGGGCCAGACCGAAGAGCGCTTCTTCGGCAGCTATGTGTACAGCCTGATCCCTGTCATCGGCACGGTCAAGGCGGGCTACGGCGCGCTGGCCTATGAGGAAGACTACGGCAAGGAGTATGCCCGGGTCAAGGACCCTTCCAGCTACTTCTATCTCGTTGTGCGCGGCGACAGTATGGAGCCCCGCATCCACGATGGTGACCTTGCCCTGGTGCACCGTCAGGATACGCTGGAAAACGGTGACTTGGGCGTGCTGATCTACGGTGACGAGGGCGAGGGTACCCTCAAGCGCTACCTCCAGCGCGGCAACTGCGTGGTGCTGCAGCCCTTCAACCCGGCCTATAAGGAAATGGTCATCAAGGGTGAGGAGCTCAACCACCTGCACATTGCAGGCCGTGTGGTGGAGACCAAGGCGAAGTGGTAAAAACGCCCCACCAGCGCCTGAAAAAGAAAAGCCATCCAGTATGGCTTTCTTTTTTATACCCATTTTTCGGAGGTGTCCCATGGAACAGAGCCTGATGGATAAGCTGACGATCCTGGCAGACAGCGCAAAATATGATGTGGCCTGTACCTCCAGCGGCGCTTCCCGGGCAGCAGGAGCGGGCGGGGTCGGCAGCTGTTACGCCCCGGGCTGCTGCCACGCCTTTACTGCCGATGGCCGCTGTGTCAGCCTGCTGAAAGTGCTGATGACCAATTGCTGCTCCTTTGATTGCAGCTACTGCGTCAACCGCAAGTCCAACGATGTGCCCCGGGCCACCTTCACCCCCCGGGAGCTGGCCGAGCTGACCATTGAATTCTACCGCCGCAACTACATCGAGGGTCTGTTCCTTTCCAGTGCCGTGCTGGTGAGCCCGGATTATACCACCGAGCGGATGCTGGCGGTTCTGCGCCTGCTGCGGGGGGAGTATCATTTCTGCGGCTACATCCACGCCAAGGCCATTCCCGGCACCAGCCCGGAGCTGCTGGAACAGCTGGGCTTTCTGGCTGACCGCCTGAGTGTGAACATCGAGCTGCCCAGTGAGCGCAGCCTGAACCTGCTGGCTCCGGACAAAGGGCGGCACTCCATTTTCCGGCCCATGAAGCAGATCGCGGTGGAGGGGGCCGCCAACCGGGAAGAGGTGGCGCTCTACCGCAAGGCCCCCAGATTTGCCCCGGCGGGCCAGAGCACCCAGATGATCGTGGGTGCTTCCCCGGAAACGGATTATCACATCCTGCAATTAACGGAAGGATTATACAATAAGTATCACCTGAAACGGGTGTTTTACTCCGCCTACATCCCTGTGACCGAGGACACCCGCCTGCCCGCACTGGACACCAAGCCGCCGCTGCTGCGGGAGCATCGGCTCTATCAGGCAGACTGGCTGCTCCGCTTTTACGAGTTCAAGGCGGAGGAACTTCTGGACAGGGACAACCCCAACTTCAACCCCTATCTGGACCCCAAGTGCAACTGGGCGGTGCAGCATTACGGGCTGTTCCCGGTGGACGTGAACCGCGCCCCCTTTGAGATGCTGCTGCGGGTGCCGGGCATCGGCCCCAAGAGCGCCCGGCGCATCTGGCATGCCCGCAAACAGGCCGCGCTGGGGCTGGACGAGCTCAAGCGGATGGGCGTGGTGCTCAAGCGGGCGCAGTATTTCATCACCTGCCGGTGCTTTGCGGGGGCGCACCCGGGCCGCGGCAGCGCCGGGCGGGAGCGCATCACCCGGGCGCTCATCGACCCCAACGTATTCAGCGGCGAGGTGGAGCAGCTGAGCATGTTCAGCCCGCCCGCCGTGGATCGGCTGGTGGAGCAGGGCGTGCCGCCCCGCACAGCCCAGAAAATGGTGCGGGAGGAGGCAGTGCAATGTCTGGCCAGAGCCCTGTAAGCCCCACCCGGAAGCTCCACGATGCCGACGTGGTCTACCTCTATGATGGCAGCTTCGAGGGCTTCCTCTGCTGTGTGTTTGAGAGCTTTGCCCAGCATGAGCTGCCCTTCGCGGTCTGGACCCCGGAGCGGGAGACAGCTACCCTCTACCCTGTGAAGGAGATCCCCACTGACCGCGCAACGGCCCGGCGGGTCTTTGCCAGCTTTCGCGCCAAGCTGGGCGAAGAGACGGAATCCCTCGTCACCCGGGATTTTCTCTCGGGCTGGGAGGATAAGGAGCTGCGGCTCATCCGATTTCTGCATCTGGCCTTTGCGCTGGGGCCAGGCACCGTCAAGCGGCGGGGCCACCCGGAGGTGGCTCCGCTCTACCAGATGAAGCAGAGCCTGGACTGGGAAGTGGACAAGTTTCAGGGCTTTGTCCGTTTTCAGGAGCACGATGGGATGCTGGGTGCAGTCATCCACCCAAAAAACTATATTCTGCCCCTCCTGCGCGGGCATTTCTGTGCCCGCTTCCCGGAGGAGAACTTCCTGATCTATGATGCTGTCCATCAGGCGGTGCTGCTGTACCAGAACCACAAGGCTCAGCTCATGGAGCTGGCCGAACCCCTCACCCTGCCCCCACCTGATGAAAAGGAGCAGCAGTTTCAGGAGCTCTGGCGGCAGTTCTACAAAACGCTGGAGATCAAGGCCCGCCACAACGAAAAGGGCCGTATGACCCACTGCCCCAAGCGATTCTGGGCAGATATGACCGAAATGAAAGAGGAATTGAAATGAAAACGGAAACAAAGACCGGACGCTGGAAATATGCGGCCATCGTGCTAATTATGACCCTGCTGGTGGGGCTGTTCTGGAGTTATGTAAAAAATGGGCCGAAGGGCGAAATCTATCTTTACGGAGAAGAACACAGCAAGCAGAGCATTCTCGACAAGGAACTTTCCATCTGGGGCGAGTATTACGAAAAAGGAATGCGGGATCTGTTTGTGGAATTCCCGTATACGGATGCACAATTTCTGAACCTGTGGATGCAGGCCGACGATGATGAATTGCTGGATCTGCAGTTCAAGGACTGGGAAGGTACAGCAGGCGGCACCGAGGTCGAGAAGAATTTTCTGAAACAGATCAAGGAGCAGTATCCTGAGACCGTGTTCCACGGCACCGACGTGGGCCATACCTGGGAAAGAACCGGGCCGCGGTATCTGGCCTATCTGGAAGCCAATGGGCAGAAGGACAGCGAAGAGTACCGGCGTGCGCAGGAAAACATGGAACAGGGCAAACGGTACTATGAGATCGAGGCGACGGATGAAGCTTCTTCGGTCCGATACCGGGAGGATCGGATGGTGGAGAACTTCCGGCGCAGCTATCAGGAGCTGGAAGCGGTACGCCGCACCGATATCATGGGTATCTATGGAAGTGCACATATTGTGGAGTCGGAGTATTTGAACTCGGATTTTCGCATGGCAAAACAGTTGAGCGAGAACTATGGGGAACATCTCCATACCAAAGATCTGACGCAGGAACCGGAACGGATCGACGCGCTGGAAGTCAACGGAAAGACCTACACAGCATCCTATTTCGGTGAGCAGGATATTTCGATGGTAAAGGGCTACAAGACCCGAAAGTTCTGGCGGTTGGAAGACGCATACGAGGACTTTAAGGAGCTGCCGACACCCCGTGAGATTCTGCCAGCCGACAACTACCCTATAAAAATCCAGGCTGGGCAGGTGTTTGCTGTGGAGTACCTGATGTCGGATGGATCGACCGAGTGGAAGTATTATATCACGGACGGCACAGTACAGAATGGCCAACTCGTCACAAAGCGGATGAAGATGGAATAAGCAGGCTCCCGGCCCCGGAACTTTGCCGAATTTACAAAAAGGTTGCAACCATGCAGTTGCAACCTGCAAAACCTATGGTATACTATAAGAGATATCCGGGCAGGCATTTCTGCCCCACACACCCCCGCTGCGGGGTCAACACAAAAGGAGTATTGTAGCGTTATGGTTCGCATTACTATGGAAGACGGCGGCATCATCGACATTGAGCTGAATGAGGAAGTCGCCCCCATCACCTGTGAGAATTTCAAGAAGCTGGTCAGCGAGGGCTTCTATAACGGCCTGACCTTCCACCGTGTCATCCCCGGTTTTATGATCCAGGGCGGCTGCCCGCTGGGCAACGGCACCGGCGGCCCGGGCTGGAACATCAAGGGCGAGTTCGCTGCAAACGGTGTGAACAACCCCATCAAGCACACCCGCGGCGTGATCAGCATGGCCCGCAGCATGAACCCCAACAGCGCCGGCAGCCAGTTCTTCATCATGCACAAGGACGCTCCCCATCTGGACGGTCAGTATGCCGCTTTCGGCAAGGTCGTTGCCGGAATGGAGGTTGTGGATAAGATCGCTTCCGTCCGCACCGACTGGAACGATAAGCCCACCACCCCCGTCAAGATGAAGACCGTTGAGCTCATCGAGGGCTGATCTTCTGCACTTCTGTCCCACATCGCCTGCCCGTGAAGTGCCCCGTCAAGGAGATAAAAAAATAATATAAGATTTTGTTCGCCGTTTCCACAAGGAAACGGCGAATTTTTTGTGCAAATCGGCGTTAGGATGCTCGATTCATGGCACGGACGTGAGCTTGCAGCGTCCAACACGGGACATTTTTTTGATATTTTACTTCCGCTGTATCGTGATTGTTCTTGCTTGACATGAAAATACCCCCAGAGTACGCAGAGTTTTCTTTTTACTCTGTCTACTCTAGGGGTAGCATATCATGTTGAGGATACAGGCCGGGGGCTTTCCATATATGCGTCAGAAAGAGATGAGAGGCTTACTTTTTTTCGCCCTTGGGCAGCAGACCGGCGCGCTCCAGAGCCGGGCGCAGGGCCAGATACAGGATGACCACGCAGATGGTGGAGGCTACGCTGTTGACAAAGGTGACACCACCGGCAATCTTGGACAGGGCCTGTGCCACGGTGTACTCCTGGCCAAAGATGTAAATGTTGCGGAAATAGCCCAGGAACGGGTCGGTGATGACGTTCAGCAGCAGGCCGGAGCCGCCTGCCACGATGACCTTGAGCAGGTAGCCCTTGCTGTGGCGGTCGAGATCGCGCAGCTTGAACACCTTGTGGGCCACGGCACCGCAGGTGATGCCGATGATGAACTTCAGCACAAAGGTGGTCACGGCATAGCCCGGGTCACCGGCCAGGATATCGGCCAGAGCCAGACCGATCGCACCGGCCAGGCCGCCGGAAACGCCGTCCAGCAGCAGGGCGGTCAGGGCGGTGAAGGTGTTGCCCAGATGGAACGAGGAACCGCCGTAGAACGGCACACGGAAGAACAGGTATGCCACCAGGCTCAGCGCGGCCATAACGCCGGTCAGGGCCAGCTCCTTGGTGGTAAAGGTGCGTTTGTACAGCACACTGCCGAACAGGATGACAACGATCACCACAGCCAGCAGCAGCCACATTGCAGTTGTAGACATGATTTTTCCCTCCGATTTTTTTCGGGGCGAACCCCCTCTATCCTGCTCTGCAGGATCGTTCGCCCGTTTCAAAGCCACTTACCCATAAAACTACTTGACATTTGGGTGTGTGGTTGGTATGCTCCTATTATACGCGGAACTGGCACCATGAAAATACCCAGAATAAAGTTTTTTTATGGGGTCAGTTTGGCGAAGCATCCAAAAAGGGGAGAGGTCTTATGTTTCATCTGACAACTGCACTGGATGCCGCCAGCGGGGTGCCGCTGTACGAGCAACTCTATGAGAGCCTTGCCGCCGAGATGCGCAGCGGGGCCATTCCGGCGGGCACCCGGATGCCCGGCAAGCGGCGGCTGGCGGCAGAGCTGTCGGTGTCTGTCAACACGGTGGACGCGGCATATCAGATCCTGGCGACCGAGGGCTACATGGAGCCGCGGGAGCGCAGCGGCTTTTATGTACAGGAATATCTTGCCCTGCCCACCCGGCCCGAGGAAGTGCCGCCCTCGGTGTCTGCCGCTCCGCCGGAAGCAGCTGAGCCGCCCGTCCGGTTCGATCTGTCCACCCGGGGCGTGGACCCGGGGCTGTTCCCGTTCCGCACCTGGGCCCGGCTGCAGAAAGAGCTGCTCTATTCCTCGCCCCAGCTGCTGACCCATGGCGATGCGCAGGGGGACGTGGAGCTGCGGCAGGCGCTGGCGGACTATCTGGAGGAATACCGGGGCGTGCGGTGCACCGCCGAGCAGGTGGTGGTGGGTGCCGGTATGGAGTATCTGCTGAGTCTGCTGGCCCCGCTCCTGCCCGGCAAAACGGCGGTGGAAAACCCCGGCTACCAGCGCGCGAAGCAGGTGCTGGAAAACAACGGCGTGGCGTGCTGCTGCCTGCCTGTGGATGCGGACGGCCTTTCTGTTGAGGCATTGTCCGGCTCGGGCGCGGCGGTGTGCTATGTTACGCCCAGCCACCAGTTCCCCACGGGTGTGACCATGCCGGCGGGCCGCCGCACGGAGCTGCTCCACTGGGCCTCCCGCTGCCCGGGCCAGCGGTATATCATAGAGGACGATTACGATTCGGAGTTCCGCTTTGATACCCGCCCCCTGCCCAGCCTGCAGGGCATGGCCGGGGCCGACGGCCCGGTGGTCTACCTTTCCACCTGCTCTCGCAGCCTGGCCCCCGGCATCCGCATCGCTTACATGGTGCTGCCCCGGCAGCTGCTGCCCGCCTGGCGGGTAAAGTACCGGATCTATTCCGGCACCGTCAGCCGGTTTGAGCAGCAGACCCTGGCCCGCTTCATCCGCGAGGGCTACTTTACCCGGCATCTTGCCCGGGAGCGCGTGGCCTACAAGGCCCGGCGGGATGCTCTGGCCGCCTCTCTGCGCGCTGCTTTTGCGCCGGACGAGCTGACCCTGACCGGCCTGCACACCGGCCTGCATCTGTTGGCAAGTCTGAAAAATGCCCCGCCGGATGCCGCCCTTCACGCCGCCGCAAAAGCGCAGGGCGTGGCCCTGAGTCTGCTGAGCGATTATGACCTGACCGGCGGGGAACAGGATTTTTCCGGTACGTTTGTGCTGGGCTATGGCTCCCTGAGCGAGGCATCATTCCCCGAGGCGGGCGAAACGCTGAGGAAGGTCTGCACCGCCGCCCGGGAAGCGTCTGTGACCGTGTAAGTGCCCGCTTTTGCATCCCACGCCCCGGGCAGGGCCTCGGCGTGGGGGAGGGCGCTGTTGTTGGCCAGAAACTCCAGGACCGTGCCCAGCAGGGTGTAATCCTGTGCTGCAAAGTCGGTGAGCAGGGCCGCGCTGCTGGCCCGCAGGGCATCCGGCAGGGTGGCGGGCAGCAGGGCGAGGTCCTGCCGGAAAAAGGCTTCCCACACTGCCGCCCGGGCGGCGGCCCGGCGGGCAGGCGGCAGGGTGCCGTCCGCATCCCAGCCGGAGAGCAGAGCGTGGGCCTCCTTGGCCGAAATGCTCTGCACAGCGGCGGAAAGCCCGGTTTCGGTCAGCTCATCGGCAGTCAGTGCCCCCGAAAACCCCACCCGCACCGGCCCGTAACGGGAAGCGGTCTTTTCCAGCACGGCGGGGGACAGCGCCAGATAAAACATATCCTCCGGCAGGCCCAGCACCTCCAGAAGCGCCTGACGGCACCGGGCGGGCCCCGCCGCTCCGTAGCAGTGGGCAAGGCTGGCAGTCTCTCCGTTGAAGGGCACGGTCAGCTCCCCCGGCACGGCCAGCAGGTTCAGACTGTTCTGGGCGGCGTTCAGGTAGACCAGCAAAAAGCCCGGCTGCTCCCCGGCGGTGCAGAGAAGCAGGGTCATCCGGTGCTCGGCCCGGGGCAGCTGGATGGGCACCCCGCTCTGGGGCTGGGCGGTCTGGATGCGGGTGCGCACCATCTGCCGGGTGAGCAGGACTGTGCCGCCCACCAGCGGCAGCAGCACCAGAAGTGCCGCCCCCAAAGCAGCCCAGAAGGGCCTCCAACCGTTCTTGTGCATCCCGTGTTCCTCCGTTCCGTTTTGGAACAGGGTGGGCCGGGATGCGCTTTTTTATACAGAAACCGCTGCCCGGGCATGAAAACGCCCCCTGTGCCATACAGTAGAGCACAGGGGGCGTTTGTGTATGTGGGAGAGCTTGGCGCGGGTGAATGCGGTGGTCGGCGGTGTGGTATGGGGGCCTGTGGGGCTGGCGCTGCTGTTTGGCACCGGCTGCCTGCTGACAGTGCGCACCGGTTTTTTCCAGCTGCGGTATTTCGGGTACTGGATGCGGCACACCATCGGGGCCATCTTCCTGGACCGGAATGTGACCGCCCACACGGACGATGAAGCCATCAGTCAGTTCCAGAGCCTTTGCACGGCGCTGGCGGCGACCATCGGCACCGGCAACATCGTGGGCGTGGCGGCAGCCCTTCTGGGGGGGGGGGCCAGGGGGGGCTGCAGCCATTCTGGCGGGCGGGCCAGGGGCTGTGTTCTGGATGTGGGTCATGGCCCTGCTGGGGATGATGACCAGCTATGCCGAGAACGTGCTGGGCATCTGCTACCGCCGCCGGGATGCTGCCGGAAGATGGTGCGGTGGGCCCATGTACTATCTGGCCGAGGGGCTGGGCGGCGGCTTTGGCCGGACACTGGCGGTGCTGTTTGCCTGCTTTTGCGTGCTGGCCAGCTTCGGCATGGGGAATATGAGCCAGATCAACTCCATTGCGGGCAATCTGCAGGCGGTGTTCCGGGTGCCGCCGGTGGCAACGGGCATCGTACTGGCCCTGCTCACCGGGCGGGTCATACTGGGCGGGCTGAAGCGGGTGGCCGCAGTCACGGAGGCCATCGTCCCGCTCATGGCCCTGTTCTACCTGTTCGGGGCGCTGACCGTGGTCTGTGTCCATTGGGCGGCTGTCCCGGCGGCATTCGCGGCCATCTTCCGGGGGGCGTTTGGCTTGCAGGCCGCCGGGGGCGGGGTGCTGGGTTACGGCATGGCCCGGGCCATCAGCTGGGGATTCAAGCGGGGAGCCTTTTCCAACGAGGCAGGACTGGGCGCGTCGGTGCTGGTGCACTGCGCGGCCAACGTGGAGGAGCCTGTCCAGCAGGGAATGTGGGGAATGTTCGAGGTGTTTGCAGATACCATGGTGGTCTGCACCCTCACGGCCCTTGTGGTACTCACCAGCGGCCTTGTGGATCTGGACACCGGTGCGGCCCTGACCGGCGTGGAAGGCTCCGCACTGGTGGGGCAGGCCTTTTCCACGGTGTTTGGGGCGTTCGGGCCGCAGTTCATCGCGGTGTCGGTCCTGTTGTTTGCCTATTCCACTACGCTGGGGTGGAGCCATTACGGCACCCGGGCAGTGGTGTATCTGCTGGGGGAGCGTGCCGCTGCAGGATATAAACTGGTGTTTGCGGCCATGGTGCTGGTGGGTGCTGTGATGAAGCTGGATCTGGCTTGGGCACTCTCCGATACCTTCAACGGCCTGATGATGCTGCCCAATCTTGTGGGCGTAGTGGGGCTTTCGGGGGTGGTGGTCCGGGAGACACAAGCGTATCTGAAACGAAAATGACCCTCTCCGTCCCTGCAGTCTGTCTGTCAGATACGGGATGGAGAGGATCATTCTTTATCGCTTCTTCTTATTCGGCTTCGGGGCAGGCCGCTTCAGGCTCCGCACCGCGTCACGCCCGGCGGCGATGCCGCTGCCAAAGGCCCAGTGCAGGTTGAAGCCGCCGCAGCTGCCGGCACAGTCCAGCGTTTCACCCACAAAGTAAAGGCCGGGGCAGCCCTTGAACTGGAAGCTGGGGGTCACTTCGGTCAGGCTCAGGCCGCCGCCGGTGGTCTGGGCCTGCTTCCAGCCGCAGGGGGTCAGGCCCTCGAACAGCCAGTGCTTGGCCGCGTTGGCCAGCACCTGCCAGGCGGCATCCGGCAGGGTGTCCACCGGTTTTTCAGGCAGCTTTGCCGCTGCCCACAGGGCGCGGCCCAGCTTTGGATTGAGCAGACCTATCCAGAAATCCGCAGGTGCCTTGCCCGGCAGCAGGGGCACCCGGGCCGCAAACAGGGCGGTCAGGGCAGTCTCGTCCAGCATGGGGAAGAGGTCCAGCTCAACGGCCGGGCGCTTTGGCCCCCGCCCCGGGGCCAGATGGCCGGACAGCTGCATGATACAGATGCCCGAAAGCCCATAGTCCGTGAACTGCACCTCGCCGTTTTCCACAGCCACGGTGCAGTGGCGGTCGAGGTCAAGCAGGGTGGCAGCGGCTTTGGCCCGGATGCCGGCCAGAGACCGGTTGGGCCTGGCTGCTTGAAGGGCGGTCAGGCAGGGGTACAGCGGCTCCAGCTTTCCGCCGCACTGGGCGGCGAATCGGGTGCCGAAGCCGTCGGTGCCGAACTGCGGCCCGGCATTGCCGCCCATGGCGCAGATGACGGCATCGGCCCGCAGGGTCTGGTCCTGACCCTTGGCATCCTCGCACAGGATGGTGTAGCCGCTGCGGTTCTGGCTCAGGGTCTGCACAGTGCAGCCGATATGCACCTCCACGCCCAGCCGGGCAAGGTGGCCTTCCAGCAGGGCCAGCACGTCTGCGGCCTGGTTGGAGTAGGGGTACACCCGCCCGGCCTCATCGGTGCGGGTGTACAGGCCCAGCGCCGCGAACCATTCCAGCGGCGCGGCGGCATCCACCGCGGCCAGCAGGGGCCGCAGGGCGGCGGGGTCAGCGGTGAAATACTGCTCCGGTGCAATGCCGGTGTTGTCCAAATTGCAGCGGCCGTTGCCGGTGGCCAACAGCTTTTTGCCGCACCTGGGGTTGCGGTCCAGCACCGTCACCCGCACTGCCCCTGCCGGGGCAGACTGGGCGGCGGCCAATGCGGCGGCAAGGCCCGCTGCACCGCCGCCCAATATCACGATCTGCTGCATAAGAGCACCCCCCTCAGAAATCCATACATTTTATTATAACATACACAGAAGCAAAAGGATAGAAGAATGCCCCAAATTTGCAGCGAATAATCTTTGACGAAAGCCTTGACAGAAAAAGCAGAATTTGGTAGTGTTGATTTGACGGAATTGCGTGGTTTCGCAGGCTGTGGAAATGCGGCCGGAAAAGGGCAGAGTGTTGGGACTCTGCTGAGGAGAAGCTGAATATGTGGAAGAAAAAAGAAAAATGGACGGCAGCTGCGCTGCTGCTGGCGATGGTCGTGGTGACAGGTCTGTGCTGGTACGTCCTGTACATCCGGCAGCAGTTCTATGACGAAGGCACCCGCAACCTGCTGGAGACCTATGAGCAGGTGGATAAGGCGTTTACCATCTTCAGCCGGAGCAACTGGAACATGCTGAACGAGTGGGGCAAGAGCCTGCAGGCTGCCAATGAGGAGGGCCTGGCGGAGAAACGCCTGCGCAGCTATGAGGCCGAGCGGGAGATCTGGCGGTACAGCAGCGTGTATCTGTTCAATGAAAACTGCGAATATTGGAGCATCCGGGGCAAGCATGAAAAAGTGGATCACCTCTGGACGGCCTTTGAGGAGATGTACCGCACCGGCAAGCCTACGGTGTCCAGCTACATCATGCGGAGCGGGGAGCGCCGGGTGGTATACTCTGCGCCCATTGCGCCGGTGGAGATCGACGGCACCACCTACACCAGCCTTGCCGTGAGCTATCGGAATAAGACCATAGAGGAATTGATCGGCGGCAGTGCTTACGGCGGCCAGAGCGACTGCTACATCATCCATCCCGATGGCGATGTGATGCTCTCGGAGGAGCCCAAGAGCGAGATCGAGGACTGGATGGACAACCTGTTCGACTACCTGCAGAAGCATGCGCAGGTGGATGCGGGCACACTGACTCGGGCCCGGCAGGACGTGGCAGAGGGCCGCAGCGGCAGCCTTTCCTACTGGCTTGAGGGCAAGCGCTATTATCTGGTCTACCAGCCTGTGGGCTTTCAAAATCTGTCCATTGTGGGCATCGTCGGCCGTGACGTGGTGGACAGTGGAATGCGGAAGATCCAGAACGCCACCATCCTGCTGCTGGCTGGGCTGTTCTTCTGCGCAGGCATCGTGCTGGTGCACGGTGTCCGCACCGATGCCCGCCTGCGCGTGGAGGAAAAGGAGCGCGCCCTCCGGCAGGAAGAGGAGGCCCGCCAGCAGATGGAGGACCTGGCCAACACCGACGGCCTGACCGGACTGTATAATGAACGCTATTTTGACGCATTGTTGAAAGAAAACGAGCTGAACAGGACACCGTTTGTCCTGTTCTACCTCGACCTTGACCGTTTCAAGCCTGTGAACGACCGTTACGGCCACGATGTGGGCGACCAGCTGCTCAAGGAGGTGGCCAGCCGCCTGCGGGGCTGCGTGCGGGAGAGCGATGCGGTGTTCCGCATCGGCGGGGATGAGTTCGCCCTCATCGTCAACGGAGCCGTAACGGAGGGGTTCTGCAAGAGCCGGGTGGAAAAGATCAAGGCAGCCATCCGGGAGCCTTACCGCCTGAAGGATGCAGAGGTGCAGGTCGGCACCAGCTGCGGCTGTGCGGTCTACCCCTGCGACAGCGACGATGTGCGTGCCATCCGCATCCTGGCCGACCACCGGATGTATGAGGATAAGCAGCGCTCCGGCCGGAGCTGAATGAATAATTCCCTTCCTGTTTCCACAGAATAACCATACTTCACAGAAATCTGGAAGCAAAACCGGAACATGGAAAGGAAGGGAACCTTATGAAAGCAACCGGCATCGTGCGCCGCATCGACGAGCTGGGGCGGGTGGTCATCCCCAAGGAGATCCGCCGCACCCAGCGCATCCGCAGGGGAGACCCGCTGGAGATCTTCACAACAGGGGACGGCGAGGTCATCTTTAAAAAGTATTCGCCCATGGGGGAACTGAGCGGGGTGACGGCCCAGTATGTGGATGTGCTGAGCAAGTGCTTTGCCCTGACGGCCTTTGTCTCAGACCGGGACCGCATTCTGGCGGCATCCGGTGCGGGCAGGCGGGATCTGGCAGACCGCAGCGTGAGCCAGCCGCTGGAAAAGCTGATGGACAGCCGCAAGCCCTACCAGAGCGATGGCAGCCCCGAAAAGGCATTGCTGCCCTGTGAGGGCTCACCCCGGGCGCTGCTGTGCGCTGTGCCCATCATTGCGGCGGGGGATGTCACCGGCAGTGTGGGCCTGCTTACGGAGGACCGCACTGCACAGCCCGATGCCGCCCAGCTCAAGGCAGTGAACGTGGCGGCGGCATTTCTGGCAAAGCAGATGGAGGAATGATCTATTATATAGGAGAGCCGCCGCAGGGCGGCTCTTTTTTGTGCGGCCTTTATGACAGAATTATGAATCTTTCAAAACTTTTCTGAGAAGCTATTGACAGCGCCGCAAAATTGGATATAATGGTCTTAGCACTCAGGAAGAAGGAGTGCTAAAGAACAAAAAGCGAACGAAGGAGGCAGGCGCTATGACGATGGATGCACGCAAACAGCGTGTCTTGCAGGCGATCGTTGCGCTGTATGGCCTCGAGGGCGAGCCCGTGGGCAGCAGTGTGCTGGCAAACTACTTTGATATGGCAGTTTCCAGTGCCACGCTGCGCAACGAGATGGCCGCGCTGACCAAGCTGGGTCTGCTGGAGCAGCCCCACACCAGCGCAGGCCGTGTCCCCAGTGCCAAGGGCTACCGTTATTATCTGGATCATCTTCTCACCGATGACCAGCCGCTGGACCGTGTGACCCGCGCCCGTGTGGACGCGGTGTTTGCAAGCCTTGACCACGAGCCGGAAAAGCTGGCACAGGGTGCCGCTAAGGCGCTGGCCGCCATCAGCGGCTGCACCGCCGCCGTCAGCACCCCCTGTGCTGAGGATCTCTGCATCGCCCACTACGAGGTGGTGCAGGTGGGTCGCAGCGCCGCAGCGGTGCTGGCTGTGACCACTGCCGGTTATGTCCGCACCCGTGTGGCGCGGGTCCGCACCGGTCTTTCCCGGGAAAATGCAGCGGCGCTTGCCGCCCTGCTCAACCGGAACCTGACCTTTGTGGCTCCTGTTGATCTGTCGCCCCGGCTCCTTGCAGAGCTGTGCAGCCAGATCAGCCCGGAGCTGGTGCCGGTGATCAGCGCCGCCGCCGCCATCCTGCAGGATTCCACCCAGCCCCATGTGTATCTGGGTGGTGAGCAGTACCTGCTGGACTGGCCCCAGCTGGACGGCAAGGTGGGCAGCATCCTGAGCCTGCTGAACGACGAAGAGCAGGCCGCCGCCCTCATTGCACCCCCGGCAGAGCAGAGCGAAAGCATCCTGCTGGGCGAGGATCTGGAACCTCAGATCCCCGGCCTGTGCATCGTGAGTGACCGGTATCTGGTGGGCGGAGGCCTCTGGGGCTCCGTGGCCCTCATCGGCCCCACCCGGATGCCCTTCCAGAAGCTGATGCCGCTGCTCCACACCTTTGCCGATCAGCTTGGCGAAGGAATGAGCGGCAAACGAAAAGATACCCCGCAGGCAGCCGCACCCCGGCGGACTGTGATCTATAAGGAGGACCTGGAATGAGCGAAGAAACAAAAAAGACCCCGCAGGCAGAAGAACCTGCCGTGGAGCCCAACACCGCCGAGCAGGCCGCCCCGGAAACTGCACCTGAGCAGGCAGCGGCTCCCGAGACGAACGCTGAAGCGGCAGACCCCAAGAAAAAGGATGGCTTCTTCAACAAGAAGGCCCGGGAGCTGGAGGCCGTGAAGGCAAAGCTGGACGCGGCTGAGAAGAATGCCAATCAGGCCAAGGATCAGCTGCTGCGGATGGCCGCCGAGTATGAGAATTACCGCAAGCGCTCCACCCGTGAGGCTGACCAGAAGTTCAACGACGGTGTGTCCTTTGCCGTGAACCAGATCATCCCCATTCTGGATACGCTGGATATGGCGGCCAACGCCCCCACCACCGACGAGAATTACAAGAAGGGCGTGACCATGACGCTGGACAAAGCCGCCAAGGCGCTGAACGCCCTCCATGTGGAGGAGATCGAGGCGCTGGGCAAGCCCTTTGACCCCAACTTTATGAATGCCGTGCAGCAGATCCCCGCCCCCGATGGGCAGGAGAGCGGCACCGTGATCACGGTTTACCAGAAGGGCTACAAGCTGGGCGATAAGATTGTCCGCCATGCCACCGTTGTTGTGGCAGAGTGATTTTGCAAGACCCCGCAAGGGTTTTCAAATATAACATCCGCTTGGTAACATTTGAGCATCACATAAACAAAAAACGTTCTGAATTTGAGAGGAGCTTTCATTATGAGTAAGATCATTGGTATCGACCTTGGTACTACCAACAGCTGCGTGGCTGTTATGGAGGGCGGCGAGCCCGTTGTTATCGCTAACTCTGAGGGTGCACGTACCACCCCGTCTGTTGTCGGCTTCACCAAGACCGGCGACCGTCTGGTGGGTCAGGTCGCAAAGCGCCAGGCCATCACCAACCCTGAGAACACGGTGGCTTCCATCAAGCGTTATATGGGCACCGACCACAAGGTGACCCTGAACGGCAAGGAGTACACTCCCCAGCAGGTCAGCGCTATGATCCTGCAGAAGCTGAAGGCAGATGCTGAGGCTTATCTGGGCGAGACTGTCACCGATGCAGTCATCACCGTTCCTGCATACTTCAACGACAGCCAGCGTCAGGCAACCAAGGACGCAGGCACCATTGCCGGCCTGAACGTCAAGCGTATCATCAACGAGCCCACTGCCGCATCTCTGGCATACGGCATCGATAAGGAAGAGGACCAGAAGATCATGGTCTACGACCTGGGCGGCGGCACCTTCGATGTCTCCATCATCGAGATGGGCGACGGCGTGACCGAGGTTCTGGCCACCAACGGTGATACCCACCTGGGCGGCGATGACTTCGACCAGCGCATCATCGACTGGATGGCAGATGCGTTCCAGAATGAGAACGGCATCGACCTGCGCAAGGATAAGATGGCTGCACAGCGCTTGAAGGAAGCTGCTGAGAAGGCAAAGATCGAGCTGTCCAGCGCAATGAGCAGCCAGATCAACCTGCCCTTCATCACTGCTGACGCTACCGGCCCCAAGCATCTGGATATGACCCTGACCCGCGCAAAGTTCAATGAGCTGACCGCTGATCTGGTTGACCGCACCATGACCCCTGTCCGCAAGGCTCTGCAGGATGCAGGCCTGCGTCCCTCTGACCTGAAGAAGGTTCTGATGGTCGGTGGTTCCACCCGTATCCCCGCTGTCTACGATGCAGTCAAGAAGGAACTGAACTGCGAGCCCTTCAAGGGCATCAACCCCGATGAGTGCGTGGCTGTGGGCGCTGCCATCCAGGGCGGCGTTCTGCAGGGCGATGTCAAGGGCCTGCTGCTGCTGGATGTCACCCCGCTGAGCCTGGGCATTGAGACCCTGGGCGGCGTGTGCACCAAGATCATCGACCGCAACACCACCATCCCCACCCACAAGAGCCAGGTGTTCTCCACTGCCGCTGATAACCAGCCCTCTGTTGAGATCAACGTTCTGCAGGGCGAGCGTGAGTTTGCCCGCGACAACAAGAGCCTGGGTGTGTTCCACCTGGATGGCATTGCTCCGGCTCCCCGTGGTGTGCCTCAGATCGAAGTTACCTTCGATATCGATGCAAACGGCATCGTGAAGGTCAGCGCGAAGGATCTGGGCACCGGCAAGGAGCAGAACATCACCATCACCGCTTCCACCAATATGTCCAAGGAAGATATCGACAAGGCTGTGAAGGAAGCTGAGCAGTTTGCTGCCGATGATAAGAAGAAGCGTGAAGAGGTCGATATCCGCAACGGTGCTGATCAGATGGTGTTCCAGACTGAGAAGATGCTGAAGGAGAACGGCGACAAGATGCCCGCTGACGTGAAGAGCGAAGCTGAGGCAAAGCTGGCCGACCTCAAGACCGCTGTTCAGTCCGGTTCCATCGATGAGATCAAGGCAAAGCAGGATGAGCTGAGCCATGTCTTTGAGAAGATGTATCAGGCTGCCGCTGCTGCCCAGCAGGCTGCAGGCGCACAGCCCGGCCCCGATGCTGGCGCAAACAACCAGCAGAAGCCCAACGATGACGGCGTTGTGGACGCTGACTTCAAGGAAGTCTAAGTTCTGACACAAACGGCAGATGCCCGGCCAAACCGGCGGGCAGGCGTGCCGGATAAAAGCAAAAGCCGCTCCGGTTTTGCCGGGGCGGCCTTTGCTGGTTTTATAGAGGTATGGTTATGGCACAGGAAAAGCGCGATTACTACGAAGTGCTGGGAGTATCCAAAACGGCCACCGATGCGGAGATCAAAAAGGCTTACCGCAAGCTGGCCATGAAGTACCACCCGGACTACAACCCCGGCGATAAGGATGCCGAGGAAAAGTTCAAGGAAGTCAATGAAGCCAACGAGGTGCTTTCGGACCCGAAGAAGCGCCAGCTGTACGATCAGTACGGCTTTGCCGGTGTGGACCCCAGCTATGCAGCCCAGAACGGCGGCGGCGCGGGCGGCTTCAGCGGCTTTGGCGGCGATGGGGTCGATCTGGGCGATATCTTCGGTGATATCTTTGGCGGCGGTTTCGGCGGCTTTGGCGGCTCTGCCCGTCAGGCAAACCCCAACGCCCCCCGCAAGGGTCAGGATATCCGTGTGCGGATCACCCTGAGCTTTGATGAGGCCGTGCATGGCTGCAAGAAGAACATCACCATCACCCGCCAGCAGGAGTGCACGGAGTGCCATGGCAGCGGCTGGGCGGGCCGGCAGAAAACCCGCACCCCCCCCGGCCGCCGTTGGCAGCAGCCCCGAGACCTGCCCGGACTGCGGCGGCCGCGGCTATGTCATCCGGCAGCAGCGCACTCCCTTTGGCGTGATGCAGACCCAGCAGCCCTGCTCCCGCTGCGGCGGCAAGGGCAAGCTGGTCAAGAACCCCTGCAAGGTCTGCCACGGCAGCGGAAAAACTGCCGCCAGGAAAACGCTGGAGGTGTCCATCCCCATGGGCATCGATGACGATCAGAGCTTTGCACTGCGCGGTATGGGCGATGCCGGTGCCAACGGCGGCCCCGCCGGGGAGGTGATCGGGGTGGGCACGGGCTCCACCTCGC
>OBYZ01000364.1_pt1 | contig 48950 bp, 42 predicted proteins | sample 1501501 | NCBI WGS metagenome assembly OBYZ01 (sample SAMEA2580213, study PRJEB22360) | human gut metagenome | biome: human gut; feature: human-associated habitat; material: faeces | place: Denmark | collected 2008/2010
GGGGGGGGGGGGGGGGGGGTTCCCCCCGCCAATGCCCCTCGACATCCATTCATATCACTTCCATGACATCCAATTTCGCCTATTACACCTTTGCCCTCGTCGCTCTGATTGTGGGCTTTTTCATCATCAAGAAAGTCACCACCTGTCTCTTCAAGACCCTTGTGGCCCTCATCGTGCTGGCCGTTCTCGCCGCCGTCTACTGGCTGTATTTCACGTGACAACCCCGTTTTTACCCCATTCAGATGATAAAAACGGGCGAGAACGTGCGATTGTCGAATATTTTTCGTATGTTTGTAGCCGGATAGCTTGGCGGCAGACATGCCTGCAAGCTGTCGCCATGTATAAATGGATAATGTATCACATAGAATGGAGAAGGAAAACGACATACAGCAGCCGCCGCAGCCGGCAGAGGCCGCCGCTTCCCGATACAGCGACTACACCGTGCTCACTTCGCGCGGCATCCACCGTTTTGTGAAGTGCCGCAAGGGCGACCGGTGGGTGGTGCTCAAGGGGCTGAAGCCCGAATACAGGGAGAAACCGCAGTGCGTCGCCCTGTTGAAGAAGGAATACAAGACAGCCCACGCGCTCGACCACGCGGGGCTGGTGAAATATCAGGCACTGGTAGACGACGACCGCTACGGGCCGTGTATCGAACTCGAATGCGTCGATGGGCGTTCGCTGGCCGACTATCTGCGCGAGGGCCACACCACCGAAGAGAAGTTGGCCGTGGTGCAGGAGCTGGCCGATGTGCTCTCCTACGTGCATGGCCGCGGCGTGGTACACCTCGGTCTGAAACCCTCCAACATCTATATCACCAAGCAGGGCAACCACGTCAAGCTCAGCGACTTTCGGATTGTTGCCGCCGACAGCTTGAAAGAACCCGTCGGTGTGTTGAAATACATGGCACCCGAGGTGAAAGACGGCACGATGACCGTGGATGCCCGGGCCGACATCTATTCGCTCGGCATGTTGCTGCGCGACTTCGCCCTACCTGCCGACTATGCCCCCGTGGCCGACAAGTGTTGCAGCTTCGGGCGCAACGAACGCTACATGGATGCCGCTTCCGTGATGGAAGCCCTTTACAGCGACCGGAGCCACGGCGGTTCGAAAAAGACCGTGGGCATCGTCGCAGCCATCGCGGTGGTCATCGGCCTGCTGGTTTTCGTGTTTTTCACCGGCCGCGGCAGTCACAGCGACAGTGCCAATCCGGCATCCGTGACGAGCGTGGCCGACAGTGCGCAATCTCCCTCCGAGTCCCCCGCCGGTCCCTCCACAACCTCTGCCGAGGCTCCTGCCCGGACGGAAAATGCCGCCCCCGTGGCCGTCGCCGACAAGTTCGGATTCCTCGAACAGTTGAAGCCGGCCCTCTACCGCGACCTCGACAAGCTGTTCCAACCCTGCCTCGACCGCAAGGCCAAAGGGGCCGATGAAGCCGAGATGCAGCAGGCCAAGGCCCGGTTGCAGGGCAGGATAAAGCGTTACTACAAAGGACTGGTGGGTACGCTCGGCCGTCTCGACAGAGAGCAGCGGGCAGCTTTCGACAAGACATTCGCCGACTACGTGGCCCGGAAGAAAGCCGAACTTTAGCGGCTTGCCGACACCACTCACCCCGACAACACAGCGGGCGGACACCGATGCAAGGTGTCCGCCCGCTTTTTTTGACCATTTATTTTGTCTTTCGAGCTATTTATTGTACTTTTGCAGCTAAAGACTAAGCACTTATATAATTATGTACAGAACAAAGACATGCGGAGAGCTGCGCCTCTCCGACGCCGGCACGGAAGTGACCTTGGCCGGCTGGGTTCAGCGTTCGCGCAAGATGGGCGGCATGACGTTCGTCGACCTGCGCGACCGTTACGGCATCACACAGCTCGTGTTCAACGAAGCCGACAACCGGGCACTCTGTGAAGAGGCCAACAAGTTGGGCCGCGAATACTGCGTTCAGGTCAAGGGCCGTGTGAGCGAGCGGCAGAGCAAAAACCCGAATATGGACACGGGCGACATCGAGATAATCGTCTCCGCGCTCACGGTGCTCTCGCCGAGTCTCACCCCCCCGTTCACCATCGAAGACAATACCGACGGCGGAGACGACATCCGCATGAGATACCGCTACCTCGACATTCGCCGCGCTGCCGTGCGCAAGAATCTCGAGCTGCGCCACCGCATGACCATCCTCATACGCAACTTCCTCGACTCGCGCCAGTTCATGGAGGTGGAGACCCCCATCCTCATCGGCAGCACGCCCGAAGGGGCCCGCGATTTCGTGGTGCCTTCGCGCATGAATCCCGGCCAGTTCTATGCCCTGCCGCAGAGTCCGCAGACCCTCAAGCAGCTCCTCATGGTGGCCGGCGTGGACCGTTACTTCCAGATAGCCAAGTGTTTCCGCGACGAAGACCTGCGGGCCGACCGCCAGCCCGAGTTCACACAGATAGACTGCGAAATGTCGTTTGTGGAGCAGGAAGACGTGCTCAACATCTTCGAAGACATGGCCCGCCATCTCTTCAAGGAGATTCGCGGCGTGGAATTGCCCCCGTTGGAGCGCATGAAGTGGCACGATGCCATGCGCCGCTATGGTTCTGACAAACCCGACGTGCGCTTCGGCATGGAGTTTGTCGAGTTGAAGGAGGCTTTTGCCGGCAAGGGAGCGTTCTCCGTGTTCGACGAGGCAGCCTACATCGGCGGCATCTGCGTGCCCGGTTGTGCCGATTACAGCCGCAAGCAGCTCAACGAGCTCACCGACTTCGTGAAGCGTCCGCAGGTGGGTGCCAAGGGACTGGTGTTCATCAAGTATCAGGCCGACGGCACGGTGAAGAGCTCCATCGACAAGTTCTATTCGCCCGAGGTGCTGGCCGAAATCAAACAGACCATGGGAGCCAAAGACGGCGATCTCGTGCTCATCCTCTCCGGCGACAATGCCAACAAGACCCGTGTGCAGCTCTGCTCGCTCCGCTTGGAGATGGGCGACCGCTTGGGGTTGCGCGACAAGAATGTGTTCAAGTGTCTGTGGATAGTCGACTTCCCCCTCTTCGAGTGGAGCGACGAGGAGCAGCGCCTCATGGCCACGCACCATCCGTTCACCATGCCCAACCCCGACGACCTGCCGTTGCCAGCCGAGCATCCCGAGCAGGTGCGCGCCGTGGCCTACGACTTTGTGTGCAACGGCATCGAGGTGGGCGGCGGTTCGCTCCGTATCCACGACACCCGCTTGCAGGAGAAGATGTTTGAGGTGCTCGGTTTCACGCCGGAGCGTGCCGAGGCCCAGTTCGGCTTCCTGATGAACGCCTTTAAGTATGGCGCACCGCCCCATGCCGGCCTGGCCTTCGGCCTCGACCGCTTTGTGAGCATCTTGGCCGGTCTCGACTCCATTCGCGACTGCATCGCCTTCCCGAAAAACAACTCCGGCCGCGATGTGATGCTCGATGCCCCCGGCCCCATCGACCAGAAGCAGCTCGACGAGTTGCAGCTGAAGCTGGTGGAAAGCCCCCTAAGTTAGGGGGTTGGGGGTCTGAACAAGAGGACAATACCCAGTATCAAGTCCTTTAAGAGTGGGAGGAACAAAAAATAGGGACAGTGCATCAAGGCACTGTCCCTATTCTTATTCTATGCTCGGCATGGGCTTACTCTAATGGGGCAAATCCTTAATGAGCCCTAATAGCGGGAATCATCTAGCCAAAAGCAAGGGTGTCCACTGCGAGGTGGAATCTGAAAGAAACCCCGGCGGCAAACACCTGCCCCAACGAACAGAAACTTCATACAAGGCATTTGACCATGGATGAGATTGCAAGACAAATCAAAGTCCGATAGCTATTCGGAATGGCTGGTGTAAATGAAGTGGGTATAAAGTGGAAAGAGTAAGCCTTTATCCGAGGAGGTCTCACGGACATGGCGATTAGTTGCTCTTACGAAAGTCATGGTGTAGAGCTTGCCGTGAGAAGTCAGCAGAGGTCATAGTACCCAAGGCACGTGTGCCTATGGGGAAGGGCCGAATCGTGCAGTGCAACAGTAAATGAATGTTACCTTGCGGGATTCTGTGTTAGATGTCCGAAAGGAGATCTCTATCCAAGCCGACAGGACGGAATCCGACAATAGGATAGTACAGCTCATAACCAAGCTCAAGAGCAATATGAAAGGAGCTTTAATGTCAGTTTCAGACAGACTGTTGCTGAGAAAGAGGGTTATTATAGAAACTGTGAATGATGAGCTTAAGAACATCATGCAGGTGGAGCACTCCCGACATAGATGTTTTGATAATTTCATTGTAAACTTATTGGGAGCGCTGGCGGCTTATTGCCTGTCTCCAAAGAAGCCGTGCGTCAATGTGCAAAGGACATTAGACACACAGCTTGCCGTATTCTAAATTTGTCGAACTCATATTATTTATAAAAAAAAGCAATTATTTTTTTTGTATCATCAATGATTTTTTATATATTTGCAATGTAAACAAAAAAAATAATTTCAATCTATAAATCTAATTATGTTGGAAAAATTATTTTCTCCGCCTGTAAGTATCTCTTTAATAAGTACAAATAGATGTACAGCAGAGTGTGCAAACTGCTGTTTTCAATGTAATCCACGAAATAATCAAAGTTTAAGTTTTGATGATGCGAAAAATATAATAGATCAATCCTTAACTAAATTTCCCCAGTCAATAAAGTTATTAGTTATTACAGGAGGAGAATGCTTTACTTTAGGTAAAGAGTTAGATAAAATTATTAATTACGCATCAGAAAGAGGACTTTTGACACGAGTCGTGACAAATGGGTATTGGGCGTATTCTTTCAAAAAAACATACTTAAGATTACTAAGACTCCAACAAATTGGTTTGACAGAAATAAATGTTAGTACTGGCGATGAACATCAGGAATTTGTGAGTTTAGATAATATCGTAAATATCATAGTAGCTTCTCGACTGCTAAATATGACGATAGCAATTAACGTTGAAACTTCTCCATTAGATCGTTTTTCTAGTAATATGTTGAAAAACGATATTAGGCTCAAAAAATACGGATTGGATAAAAGAACGGATTTTTATGTCGTATCAGGGAAATGGATGTATTTCAAAAAACAAAGTAAGGAGAAAATACAGAGATTATTGGAGTTTAATGATAAACAGAGTAGTTCTGTAATAGGGGAGCGGTGTTCTTCCATTTTAAATGATATAATCGTTTTCCCTGATAAGAAAATGTACTCTTGCTGCGGCTTAACAAGCATATATTCTAAATACTTGTATTTAGGCAGGTTAACTTCTCATTCTGTAGCAGAACTTTATATAAAGCAATTTGATGATTTCATTAAAATTTGGCTATATACAGAAGGCCCGGGTAAGATTCTGAATTTTGCACGGAGAAAAAGAGGTTTGACCCCATTAAATTTTAAAGGTGTTCACACGTGCCAAGTGTGTGTGGAATTATTTAAGGATGAAGAAAATATGAAAATAATCAAAGATAAATACAAAGAAGTATTGCAAGATGTAATTATCAAATACTCGTTTTTACGTAAGCGTGATAGTTTTTAACCCATAATAAATTTAATTTAAAATGAAAAAAATTAAAGAGAATTTAGAATCAGCGATGTGTGGTTTGCTTTCCACTTCCATCCTTGTATCATCATGTTCTGTTGGTGGGGAATACGACCCCTATGTTTATAAACCTTATCATGCAGATTGTGAATTGGGGGAAGATGCTGTTAAGCTAAATCTCAACCTTAAATCAGAAGATGTGAGATATATAAACGCATTGGTAAAATGTAGCGAAGATATTATTGCCAACCCCCAAATTGCAAAATTAGCAATATCTGATAAAGAGAATTTCCTAAAACGGTATGGCTATGAAGGTACACTTAATTTGAATGAAGATTTAACAAAAATCGTTTTGGCCTTAGGTGATGAAACTATAAATAAAGCTATTGTCGCCCAAGATTATAAAACGTTGATAAAATTGTTTAAGGAGAAAGACCTCCTAACTGCTACTCAGAAATGTATTCTAAACACCCCAGAATATCAAAAACAATTTAAAAAAATAAGTAAGAAATTAAATCTAAATGGAAAGGCCAAGGCAACTCGGGCTTTAATAAAAGACCCCGATAATATACAGGAGTTAGCGACTGTACCAATCTTAGCAATAGCTGTATATGTGGTAGCTGTTGTGGCAATTGGAATGGTGGTTGCTTATGCGTATGCCCATATGAAAGCAGAAGTTAGTAGTGTTGTTATAAACTCTAAAGATATGGACATTAGTGCATTAGATATTGTTAAATTAAAGCAATCGACAATAGACTATACTGCGTCAAATTCAAATATTAAAGAACTTACAGATGCAATAGAGGCAAATAAGATAATAGATTCAGCAACGAAAAAAGAACTGAATAATCTATTATCTAAAATTAGAGTTAACTCGAATAAAAAGTAATGTTTTTATGATCTTGAAAACTTTATAGTGAAAAGAATGTGTTTTGAGAGAGTGATAAAAAAGGAGATTAGTTTTCATACAAGTTGAAAAATGTGAGCTATGGTACAATTCTTTTTACCTTTTATCACCTGAGATTATTTCTTTTCATCCACCAAAAGTCGGTAAATGAAATAAATGAGTTTTATATGAGATACATAATAGAATTGAGCAAAAGCGTTAAAACAATCACGGCACTGACGATACTCATCGTGCTGTCAGTTGTGGTATATGCCGCCCGTCACATTTTAATGGTCGGGGGAACTGCGGGCGAAATGGCATTTAAATTGTCGGGGCTGTTCCTTATTATAGTAATTCTGCTGGTCGCGTTTGCCTTTGCGCCCAAGGAGTTGGTGATTGGCAACGACAAGTTGATTTTGGTCAGGCGGGTGGGAAAACGTGTCATTCCGCTCGACCAGATTCGCGCTGTCAGCAGATACGAGGCCGGCAAAGACATAAGGTTGTTTGCTTCCGGGGGATATTTCGGCTATTACGGATATTTCACCAATGCGGCTTACGGCAGATATGAAGCCTTTGTGGGCAGCCTGAAACAGGCGTTTGCCGTGACATTGGAAAGCGGCAAGGTTGTGGTGTTGAGTTGTGCTGACGCGCAAAAATTCATAGTAGAACTGAGACGGCAGATTGCAGAGCGGAAAGACAAAGGACAGGCTTGATGCTCGATGCCCCTGGTCCCGTCAACCAAAAGCAGCTTGACGAGTTGCAGCTGAAGCAGGTGGAAAGCCCCCTAAGTTAGGGGGGTGGGGGTCTGAACAAGAGGACAATATCCACTCCTCCCCCCAGCTTTCCAAGCGTGAAATATCGGAGTGAGGGGGGAGACTCTATAATCTACAATAGGGACAGTGCCTTGATGCGCTGTCCCTATTTTTTTGTTTTCTGTAGAATAAGAATGGGCGTATTTCCCCCATCCGTCGTGCCTTTTCGGAGGTGCTGCAAGCGGCAGACCGCGAGAAGCCACAAAAGCCTCGTGGCTTCCCTGTCCCGGCTGTCAGTTGGCCCACGTGACAGAGGTGTAGGGCGACAGGTCGGGAAGGTCGGGGAGGGAGATCCAAGTTTTGTCGGCCCCGTTGTATTCGGCGACAGAGGCTTTCCCGTTTGTGATGGTGAGCACGGTGAAACGACCGGGACGGTCGGTGCGGCAGGTGATGGAAACCACCTTGCCGGGCAGGGTGGCAAACGGCTCCTGCAGGTGTGGAGACTCCTTGTCGAGCAGGCAGAAGCGACTGCCACCTTTGGCCGACGGGGAAGAAATCACATAGCCTGCCAGCCTTGGTTGCGACTTGCCACCGGGCACGCTGAAGGAGAACGGGATGAAGGCTTCGGCCTCGATTTCGTCGAGCACGCGGAATCCTTTGCGGATGTGGAACAGTACGGGCACCCATTTCCCCGCGCCTTTGTCGGCAGAGAGGAAGACGGTCCCGCTTTCGGGGTCGAACACGCCGGCATAGGTGCCGAACTGTCGCGCGGATAGCCCGGCCGGCAACTCAAAGGACGGCAGCTTTTCCACAACCGACGTGCGTGTGGCGTAATTGCTCTGCTCCGGTTGCCTGAGAGAAGTGCTCAAATTATATTTGCCCGGTGCTTTCTCCTGAATGGAGACGAAGTATCCTGTGTTGGTCACCGCCAATGATAGCGTATTAAAGGAGGGATTGAGAGGACTCCATTCACCGGTGCAGAAGTCGAAGAAGAACGGCTGTTGCACGCCATCGGCCTTGGCCAGACCGCACAGCCCGTAAGTTTTTTCGAGGTTGACGATGGAGTGGAAGTCCGGATGCGCGCTCATGTCCCATTTCGTCGCGGCATTCCCCTTGCTTTGCGTCCATACCGTCTCTATCGTGTTGCGACCGGGATTGACGCCATACAGTCTGAAGTCTTTGGGTGTCTGTCCGTCGGCCACCGGCAGTTCGCCCAAGGTCATTCTGTCGGCTGCTCTCTGCAAGATGATTCTGACGCGGGACTCCGGCTTGCGGTAGGGCATCAGGAAGCTAATGCCATTCGGCTTTGCTTCGATGATTTTTGCATAGTTGTTCATGCCGGAACCTTCGGGAAATGACGGGTCGCCCGTATCCCAACGGAAGTCAAGCGTCACGTAATCGCCGGTTTGGAATCCCTCGCCATAGAGGTGTATCGTGTCTCCCGGGTTCACTTTCCGGCCCGCTTCCCTCACTCCGGCGTTGGTCACCAGTTGCTTCTCTGCCGGCTCGTACTCTTCCTTGTGGCTGCAAGCGTTCAAGGCAAGAAGAAGCGGTGTCGCGATTAGAAAAAACAGTCTATTCTTCATCATATCAGGTATATATATAAAGAGGTGAAAGGGTAAAGGGGTGAGATGTCTGCAAAGATAGTGAAATGGGCTGGAAAATGCAAGCGTTTTCGCGGAAAAATGCAAGGGAAATGGTAAAATATGGGGATGGTTTCGGCGGAATCTTAGCCGTCGGCGAGGAAAACTTCTCCGTGTGGGAATCCTTTCCGCGCCCGCCACTTGGGGGCGTTTCGCTTCGCGGGGTCGGCCCGATTGTCGGCCGTCATGCCGTGTGAGGTTTTGTGCGGGATGTCTGCACCACCCGTGCAGAGGCTTTGCACGCCGCGTGCAACAGCCATGCGAGGCCGGTGCAGCGGCCATGCACCGGTCCGTCGGCAAAGGGGTGGGAGAGCGGTCGGGCCGACAAGCCATACCGCCTTCGGCCATCGGAGCAGGAGAAAATTAAATTCCACTTTGTTGATAAATAATTTTGCAGTTCGCCCGAATAATGCTAACTTTGCCCATATTTTATATAAAATAGACTAATAATGGAATATCAAGAGACGGAAATCAAGGGTGTCTGGATCATGACGCCCAAGGTATTCGAGGATCGGCGCGGTTACTTCTTCGAGGCATGGAAGAAGGCCGAGTTTGAAGAACATGTGGGCAAGGTGGATTTCATTCAGGACAACGAGTCGAAGTCGAGCTTCGGCGTGTTGCGCGGCCTTCACTATCAGACGGGCGACTACGCGCAGGCCAAGCTTGTGCGGGTGATCAAAGGTCGGGTGCTCGATGTGGCCGTGGATCTGCGCAAGAGCAGTCCCACGTTTGGCCGTCATGTGGCTGTGGAGCTCTCCGAGGAAAACAAGCGTCAATTTTTCATTCCCCGCGGTTTCGCCCACGGTTTCTTGGTGCTCAGCGAGGAGGCCGTCTTCACTTACAAGGTGGACAATGCCTACGCTCCGCAGCACGAAGCCGGCATACGTTGGGACGACGAGCAGGTGGCCATCAAGTGGCCCATCGACCCGGGCGACGTGGTGACGAGCGATAAAGACCTCAAGGCCCCGGTCCTCAAAGATGCCGAGGTGTTTGAATAAAGAGCGTGTTTGAACGACGAGAGTGTTTTTTGAAAATAATCCTAACTGAACTTTCGCGTGTTTAGTAGGAGTTGAAGAAACGAGGGGAAACCTCGTGACAGACAGAGAAAAAGAATCGGACTTGGGGCATGATGTCCCAATACCTTTAGGCAATGAAGCCACTGTCTCTACCTCCTAACGAGCGGAGCGAGTGCTAACTCCTTTTTTTCGCCATCGCTCAAGGAAACTTCTCCCTTAACTCCTAAAATATCATTCTTGCGAAACTTAAACATTATAATAAGATGAATATAGCAGTAGTAGGCACCGGATATGTGGGCCTCGTGTCGGGCACATGTTTTGCCGACACCGGTGTCAACGTGACATGCGTCGATGTAGACAGTAAGAAAATCGAGCGGCTCGAACAGGGTGACATCCCCATCTACGAGCCCGGACTCGACGAACTGGTGATGAAAAACGTGAAGGCCGGCCGCCTGAAGTTCACCACTTCGCTGGCCGACATCATCAACGAACAAGACATCGTGTTCTCAGCCGTGGGCACGCCTCCCGACGAAGACGGCAGCGCCGACCTGCGCTATGTGTTGCAGGTGGCCAAGACGATAGGCGAAAACCTCAATAGATATCTTGTGGTGGTCACCAAGAGCACCGTGCCCGTGGGCACGGCCCGCAAGGTGAAGGCGGCCATACAGGCCGAACTCGACCGCCGCGGAGTCGACGTGAAGTTCGATGTGGCCAGCAATCCCGAGTTTCTCAAGGAGGGCAACGCCATCAAAGACTTCATGAGCCCCGACCGCGTGGTGGTGGGCGTGGAGAGCGAGCGGGCGCAGAAGATGCTCACAAGGCTCTACAAACCCTTCCTGCTCAACAACTTCCGGGTGATTTTCATGGACATTCCTTCGGCCGAGATGACCAAGTATGCCGCCAACTCGATGCTGGCCACACGCATCTCGTTCATGAACGACATAGCCAATCTCTGCGAGCGCGTGGGCGCCGATGTGAGCATGGTGCGCGCGGGCATAGGCAGCGACACACGCATAGGGCGCAAATTCCTCTATGCCGGTTGCGGCTATGGCGGCAGCTGTTTCCCGAAAGACGTGAAGGCCCTCATCAAGACAGCCGACGACAGCGGCTACTCCATGGAGGTGCTCAAGGCCGTGGAGCGCGTCAACGAGCGGCAGAAGAGCGTCCTCTTCGACAAACTCGTGAAGGCTCTCGGCGGCCTGCAGGCCCTTGAAGGCAAGCACATCGCCCTGTGGGGCCTCTCCTTCAAGCCCGAGACCGACGACATGCGCGAGTCCACCGCTCTGGTGATGATCGACCGGCTCCTCGCCGCCGGCTGCCGGTCTACGACCCCGTGGCCATGGACGAGTGCCGCCGGCGCATGGCCCTCAAGGCTGCCGCGGGTGAGGAGGAACGCCGGCGCGTGGAGCGCATCGTCTATGCCAAGGACATGTACGATGCCACGCTCGACGCCGACGCCCTGCTGCTCCTCACCGAGTGGAAAGAGTTCAGACTGCCCAGTTGGGATGTCATTGGCAAGGCCATGACCGGCCGGCTGGTGATAGATGGTCGCAACATCTTCGATGCCGACGAACTTGAAGAAGCCGGTTTCGAATATCACTGCATAGGGCGATGACACGTTTCAGACTCGGTTTCGTCCTCTTGTCCGTCCTCCTCGTGGCAGTCCTTGTGGGGTGCCGCCGGACGGCTGGCGGTAAGGCCTCCTTGCCGCAAGAGGATCTCAGGGCCAAGCAGATGCTGCAAGGCATCTGGCTGAACGATGCCGAGGGCGATGTCTCCTTTATGGCCAAGGGCGACACCATCTTCTATCCCGACTCCACCAGCCAGCCGGTGCGCTTTGCCATCTATGGCGACACGCTGGTGCTGAGCGCGGCCGGCGAGTCGAAATACCCCATCGTGAAGCAGGCTCCCCACCTGTTTGTGTTCAAAAACCAAAATGGCGATGTGGTGAAACTCGTCAAGAGCGAAGACCCCGACGACCGCTATGCCTTTGAGGAGCGGCGGCCCGTGGCCCTCAACCAGAACCGGCTCATCAAGCGCGACACCGTGGTCACGCTCGGCGGCGAGAAATATCACAGCTACACGCAGGTGAACCCGACGACCTATAAGGTGGTCAAGTCGTCTTACAACGACGATGGCGTGGCCGTGGACAATGTTTATCACGACAACATCGTGCACGTGAGCGTGTTCAACGGTGCGCGCAAGGTCTACTCCGGCGATTTCCGCAAGCAGGCTTTCGTCCGCCTTGTGCCTGCCGACTATCTTTCGCAAAGCGTGTTGAGCGATATCACCTTCACCCGCATCGATGCCTCCGGCCTCCACTATGCGGCCACGCTCTGCATCCCCGACAGTCCCAGCAGCTTCGTCGTCGAACTGCTCATCTCGCCCGCCGGCCGGCTCACCATGCGCGTGGCCGACAACTGAAACCGGGCGGGCGGCAAGTCGGGGTTGTGGCCGGTGCCCGATGGCTGAGCGGCCACAACCCTATAAACAAAAGCGTGCATCAAGACCTGAGTCCTGATGCACGCTTGTTTCTGTGGCGTATGCCTGCCGTTCCTAAGTCCGGAATTTCCGCTTTCTCGTGTTCAGCGGAAAAGGTCACACACCTTGTTTAAGAAGTTATCTGTTCGCGCAGAGGTCTGCGCTGTCTGTTGTCGAGGTTTCCCCGTGGGGGGATTTCCTGTCCGGCAGCTTACTTGCCGCTGAACATGTTGTTGTTCACATTGATGGCCTGAGCGGCTACTGCTACAACTACTGCCAATACAATCATCATCGTTACCATAATCTTTTTACCTTTTGTGAGGGCTCAATCCCTCGTTACTTAATCTGTTATCCTTTGTTTTACGATGCAAAGATACCGTTGTTTGCGCACACGGGCAAATCTTTTCCCCTCTTTTGTTCATTCTCTGCGTTTTCCTTGTCCTATATCAAGAATGCAGGAGTAGAGCGGGGGCGGATATGAAGTTCCTGCGATCCGGTAAGCCGAAATAGCGTTTCGGCCCTTCCCCTCTGTCTTTACTCTTTACCTTCCCCTCTGTCAAAAAACATGCGATATTTTTTGCAAGTAAGAAATATTTATGTATCTTTGCACATAAATAAGTGGCAGAAGGGCATTTCTCTTTGTCCACAATGATATTACGACCATCAGAAAGCACTGCGAGCATCACGGAGGCTAATGAGAAATTAAAAGGATTATTGCCGGCTTCGGCTACCGGCATTGCCACGTAAACATGTTGATCGTTGACCTTTGTCATCCATCGCGGCAGTGTCGTTTCATCCCATCTTTTTTCTCTTGCATCATGCTCAGAAGCGGAGGCTATCCGTTGTCGGTCACACCGCTGAAAGCGCATCAGCTTGCAGCGGAGGTCGAGTTGTCTCCCTTTGTCTTGTGTGGAAACCGACTGGCGGAAAAGTCCCCTTGTTTTTCCCTGTAACTGCAAGTAGAATGGCGAAAAAGAAAAAGTCACCTATGATCAATCTGTCCGATTTCTTCGACACTCTCGGTTTTAGTATGTCGGAAAGTGAGGAAGAGAGTCCGGGTGTGCTGAAAAGACTTCCCGCTGTGGGCAAAATCAAGAAATTTTCCATAGCTTCGGAAAAGGGACTTTGGCAGAAAATGGAAACCTGTCTGGACAAGTTGCCTGAAATTTATAGTGACGATGAGGAGAGATCGTATGAACTGCCCCCTCTCCTTGACAACACCCGGCAGCCCTCTCTCTATGTGCTTTATATCACTATCGAGGGGTGTCCCGTCAAGACATGGCGTCGCCTGCAAGTGCCTTCTACGATCCGTCTCATCCATTTGGCCCATATCATCATCCGTGCGTTTGGTTGGGCGGGGTACCATCTTTATCAGTTCACCAAGGGCTCGAACTTCTATAAGTTGCCCTATCGTCTGTCTGATGCCCCAGTGGATGCCGACGACCCGTTCTTAGCCACCATGCAACCCTATCTTCGTAAGGAGTATGACATGTGTCATGTCACTCTTGGCGAAGTGCTTGCAGCCAAAGGTGAAAAAATGAAATTTGAATATGATTTCGGTGACAGTTGGATCCATCAAGTCAGCCTGTCGTCCATATCGTCTGCCCCTGATGCCTCTCTGTCCACAAAGGTGCTTTCCGGTAAAGGCCCCTGTCCTCCCGAAGACTGTGGTGGCGTTTGGGGCTATGCCGAACTGCTTGAAAATCCTACCGGTGAACTCGCCCAATACCACGTTTTTGCCCCCACCGAAACCTTCAACCTCGAAGATGCCAACTTCTTCGTCCAAGAATATTTGGAGGAGGTGGAAAAGAATATATATGATACAAATTCAAAATCTATAAAGGCGATAAAAAGAGGTGGAAAAGTGCTTTTGTGATAGGTTTTGTAAGAGAATCTATCAACGACTGATGGATAATGACTTCACATCATGAACGAGATGGAAAATTTAAGTCTAAATAATAATAAAAAGATCATTAAAAATACAGGATATGTTTATGCCCGTATTGGTATAACTACTATTGTCGGACTATTTATGTCACGCTATGTCTTACAGTTGTTAGGTGTATCTGATTTTGGCTTATATGGGGTGGTGGGGGGATTTGTTGGGTTACTGAACTTTATTAGTGCAGCTATGTCAAGTACGACCACTCGTTTTATAAACTACGAGATGGGGAAAGTTGATGGAAAACCTCGTAAGATCTTTAATGTATGTCTAATTATTCATGTAGGATTTGCTTTGGTTTTTCTACTTTTAGCTGAATCAATTGGACTTTATTATATTTTAAATTATTTAAATGTTGATGCAGGCAAAGAAGCTGATGCCATGTTTGTATATCAGATATCGATTATGGTCGCCAGTGTTGGTGTTATCAACATTCCCTATAGTAGTTTACTCTTTGCATATGAAAAATTTGGGATGGTTGCTATTATTGATATTGTTAATGTGCTTGTTAAATTTTTTTTGGTAATTTCATTACTGTTTTATTCTGGAAATTCGTTACGTTTATATGCTTTAGGAATGAGTCTGATAACTTTAAGCTCATTCATAACTTATTATTATATAGCTTACAAAAACTGGCCGGAAGTAATTTCTTTTAAATGGTATGGAGCTAAGAATGAATTTAAAAAAATTTTGTTTTTTAATAATTATAACATTTTGTCTGTTGTTGCTATAATTTGTCGCTCTCAAGGTTGTAATATGTTAATAAATTATTTCTTTGGTACAATGGTGAATGGAGCTTTTTCTGTAGCCTACTCTGTACAGCAATATGTTTTGACTTTAACTGATAATATTGATCGAGCTGCAAGCCCGCAAATCATCCAAAATGTTAGTAAAGGAGATTTTGAAAGGTCTAATTTGTTAGTTTATAGAATGGGAAAATTTTCAGTATTAATAATTGAATTAGTGTATTTTCCCGTTTCCCTAGAAATAGATTTTTTATTAAGATTATGGCTTGGCAATGTACCGAATGGCGCTTCTGTTTTTTGTCAATATACGCTCATTATTGCCTTTTTGGCAGCAACGGCAGCTGGTATGGGACAAGTGATCAATGCGTGTGGAACGATTAAATGGTTTAAGATTCAAATGTCATTCTTATATATAGCTGTATTGCCATTGGGATTTATATTATTTAAAAGAGGTTTCCCACCATATTCCATATTAATTTTATTTATTCTTTCAGATTTTTTTAACAGAGTAAATCAGCTATATCTTCTTAAAAAAATCAACCACTTTGATTCATGGAGATTTGTAAAAGAAGCATATTGGGCCCCCTTAAAGGTGCTGATTGTGATGTTGTTTGTATCTTTTTTCTATAAAAGTTTACTTCTACAATCAGCTTGGGCACACTTATTAGGTATATTTGTTTTATTTATTATAACTTTTTTGATAATTTATATTGTAGGTTTAGATAGATCGGAAAAGGAAAAAATAGTAATTGTAATCAAAAAAATAGTACGTTTTGCCAGTATTTCTTGATGGGGGGTAATGAGCAGAATCGTAAGATACGAATCTCTTAGCATGAGCAGTTGTAATATCTGTCAGATTTCTGAGGCTTCTGTGGTCAATAGGGTGGTTAAATGTTAAAGATAATATTTAGCTTCTGTGTGATATGGCTATTTGTTGTCATACTTAGTAATAATATATCAGAATTGTCATTTGAGGAGGAATTCTGGTTATCGGTGTAAAGATGCATCAATATATCCCTATCTACTCCGATTTATTTTGCGCGTAAAATTATGTGTTTGAAAATTTGGGTATCATTTTGAATGCTAAAATGTTGTGCATAAAGAAGTTTAATACTGGTTTTAGTCAATATAAAAAACATTAATGCTCTTATTATATGGTTTTATGGCTATAATTAGTGTGTCTAATACGAAATGTTTATATTTAGATTTTTTGTATATTGGAAGACGTTTAAGTAACCTCGTTAATAAATTGGGATCATTTTTATTAAAAGAGTGATATAGTATGCAAATAAATTTCTTTGGTGATTTTAAGGTAGATGATATAGAGAAGTTTTCTTTTGGCACTTCTTTGTTCAAGGTATTGCATAGTAGTGATATAAATGTGGTAAATTTGGAAGCACCAGTGAAAGTAGAGGGGGCCTTTCCACTATTGAAATCTGGACCGGTGATTCATCAGCATAAAGATGCTCCTATTTTATTGAAAAAAACAGGTTTTAATGTTATTAGTTTAGCTAATAATCATGCCATGGATTGGGGAAAAAGTAGTATACTTTATACCAAAAGGCTTTTGGGGGATATGGCAATTGGAGTTGGTGAATGGGATGAAGCATATAAAGTGAGAACGTTAAAAGTAAAAGGGGTCAGAGTCGGCTTCATGGCTTTAACACAGCATGAATTTGGAGTGTTATCCGAAAGATGCGGACATGAGCACGATTATGGAACAGCATGGATGCTTCATCCAAAAGTTGATGAATTTATCTTACAGGCCAAGAAAGAGAACGATTATTTATTTATTTTACCACATGCAGGGATTGAACATGAATATTATCCCTTACCAGAATTGAGAACTTTATATCGACATTATATAGATTTAGGGGTAGATGGGGTTTTTGCTTCCCATCCTCACACTCCTCAAGGATGGGAAAACTATCAGGGAAAACCTATCTTTTATAGTTTGGGAAATTTTTGTTTTGATAATAATAGGAATAAGCTTCCTCCCTTTTGGACATATGGATTGGCTGTTAAATTATTTATAGATAGTGGTGTGGACTACGAAGTTGTTCCTATACATTATAACATGGATCTTCATTCTGTTGATTTTACCAATGACGAATCAATAATTTCCCATTTAGCTGTAATCAATAGTATTCTTGCTAATAAACAAGAGTATCTTAAATGTGTAAATGAATATTGCATACGATTGAGAGAATATTATGATGTAGCATTTTCTGATAGTGGCTATATGAAATATAATTGGAAAAAGTATGTCAAGCAACTTTTACGGATAATTCTAGGGAGACAGCATCATTTTTCTCCTGTATTTTTAATGAATAATTTACAATGTGAGGTGCACAGATGGGCAATCTTGCATGCTTTGAAGAATGACAATGATAAATTAAGTGATTATGATAAAGATAATTAGACATGTAATACATCATATTTTAATTGATTATTTCCCCAAAATAGCCTTAATGAGGGATTGGAGGTTAAAATTTAAAACAAGATTAAATTTAAAGAATCCTCAGACATTGAATGAAAAAATCCAATGGATGATGTTAAATACAGATCTCACGCTATGGGCAAAATGTGCTGATAAATATAAAGTGCGAAGCTATATAAAAGAATGTGGATATGAAAAAGAGTTACCTAAACTTTATGGCGTTTGGAAGAATGTAGATGAAATTAATTATGAAAATTTGCCCGAAAAGTTTGTTATTAAATGTAATCATGACTGTGGATCAACGCATGTGATAGATAAGAGTGGCGGGTTTGATAAAAAAACTCTTAATGCAGATCTAAAGAGGCATCTTAAAACGCGATTTGGATATGAAAGTTGCGAGTTACATTATATTAAGATAAAGCCCCTTATAATGGCAGAGGAGTTTCTTCCCTTATCTGCCTCCTTACAATCATCGTCTCAAATTGATTATAAATTTTGGTGCTTAGATGGTAAAATCCACCATTGTTTTGTTGTTTATAATAGACTGGCAGATGGGCATACTGCAGAATATAGTATATATAAGTTGAATCCATGGCGATTGTGTCCGGAAGGGTTGGCTGAAAGATATAGGCCTAAACAACAGATTGAAATAAAAGAGCCGCCAAACTTGGATAAAATGATAAAGATGGCAGAGCGTTTGTGTCAGGGTTTTCCTGTTGTCAGAGTTGATTTGTATAATGTTAATGGTAAGATATATTTTGGAGAGTTGACATTTACATCAGGAAAAGGAAAAATGCAGTATTTTTCAGAGGCATATCAAAAAGAAATGGGATCACTTATTACTTTACCAAAAACCAAATAATAATGAATAAAGAGTTTTTTGATAATGGTTTTTTTATTGCTAAAGGAACTCCAATGCATGGGGTTAAACATTGTATGTATTTTACAATTCTAGTCTTAATGGAGTGGGGATATAAACTATTGTTCCTTTTGGCTCGTAAGCAAAAAAACAAAAAATATTATATCAGTATATGTTCAATTTTTAAAAATGAAGCTTTATACATGAAAGAGTGGATAGAGTATTATCTCATGATAGGGATTGATCATTTTTATTTATACAATAATAATTCTACAGACAATTATCAAGAAATTTTATGTCCATATATAGAGAAAGGAATTGTTACTCTTGTAGAATGGCCAGAAGTGCCAGGGCAAATAACTGCTTTTAGGCATTGGTACGAACATTATAGAAATGAGACAAATTGGATTTCTTTCTTAGATTTGGATGAATTCTTATGTCCAACTGGAGTAGATAATATTTCTGATTGGCTCAATAAGTTTAAGAGGTATCCTTTAGTCATGGTATATTGGAAAATGTTTGGGACTTCAGGAAAGATTTCCCATGATACTACGCGTTTAGTTATAGAACAGTATTATAACTGTTGGCCTAAATTAACCAGTTTGGGGAAACTTATCTTTAATACAAACTATGAGATTGGGTATTATAAAGTGGATATGATGCATTATTTTTTAGCTAAATGGCGATCATTGAAAGTACCACCAATAAACCAATTTGGGCATTTTGTATTATTTGGAATTCATCGTCATTCGAAAAATTATGATATCCAGCTTAATCATTATTGGAGTAAGGCGTATGCAAATTATGAAGCTAAACATAAAAGAGGTTCTGCATGTTGGGGAACATCATGGAAAACGTTTGATAAGTTTATAGAGTATGAAAATCATAATACAGCGTGTGATTTTAACATCTACCGCTATTTGCTACAGTTAAAATTGAAAATTGCAAGAAAATATCCAAATTAATTTTGAATGAAAATAAGTTTGAAATCTATTTTATATATACCTCTTGTTATTCCCCATGTTGTATGCTACATGATTTCTAAAAATCGTAGTGTGATAGATGCAGATATACGACGTTGGGCAAAGATTAGGATATATGTAGACCCAGAAAAAAGTCTTTCGAGTTTGATTAAATTGCTTATCTTACAGAAGGATTTTCGTACACAGTTTTATTTTCGTATTGGAGTAATTAGAAAGTTGTTGCAATTATTTTTGTCTCCTATCCATGACATTAGTTTTGAAGGATGTAAGATTGGCCCCGGTTTTGTTCTTATCCATGGCTTTAGTTGTGTCTTGAATGGTGGAGCAAAGATTGGTGAGAATTGTACAATGCTACATGGAGTGACTGTAGGAACTATTCATGGTAATGATTTTCCTATAATTGGGGATGATGTGTTTATAGGTGCTGGGGCCATGATTTTGGGAGAAGTCAAAGTTGGAAATCATGTGAGGATAGGTGCTGGGGCTATTGTGACAAAAAGTATACCGGACAATTGTACGGTTGTTGGATATAAAGCAAAGATAATACAACGATGAATAAAAACATAAAAGAAATAATTTTCTTTGCAAATGGCGATCCTCGTAGTGCATCTACGTGGTCGAATGTCCCTGCCTGTTTTGTGAAGGAGTTAGAACTACGTAATATTGTGGTGCATACAATAAATTTAGATACTCATCCATTCGTTGGTGCTGTTTATAATTTATTATTTCGTAGAATATTGAAGATACTTTTAAAACCTATTGGAATAACTCCTGTTTGGTATTTCAATTCAAGAATTTATAATTTTTTAGGATATAGGAAAATTAAAAAGGCTGTTACAATGTATCCCTCAGCAGATTATTGTTTTTTTATAAACTATCTTTTCTACAATAAGTTTAATGGTATTCCATCTTTATTGTTAAGTGATTGGCCACAAACTTTTGATTTAAATAGAGATGGACACAAGGATAGTCTTTTATATAAGCGTGTTTATAAACAAGAAAAAGATGCCATTGAACATGCAAAACATGTTATCTCTATATTTAAGGTTCGTGCCATGGAAATGTGTATTAGTTATCCATGTGCAAAAGTTTCTTTTTTAGGTGGAAATGTTATCAATAATTTAAGTGGGGAAATCTTGAACGAAAAAAATATTTTAGAGAAAAAAGAAAAATCTAATTCAATTTTATTTATTGGTAAGCCAGATCGGTATTTGTCATCTGCAAAATTGTTAATTGAGGTATATTTGGAGATGAAAAAAAAGCCCTCATTCGCTAAACTTCGACTGAATATAATAGGGATCACCTCAAAACAGTTAGGAAATGTGCCTATGGGAGTTCAATGTTATGGATTTCTTCATAAAGATGTAGAAAGTGAGTGTCAATTATATTATAATCTTTTGAAAGAGGCCAAAGTCATTGTTAATCCAACTCCACATTGGGCTGCTTATTCTGCCATGATAGAGGCTATGTATTATTATACGCCAGTTGTAGTTTCACCTTATGATGCTTTTGTAGATGAATTTGGAAAAGATATATCTTTTGGAGTGTATAATGGCAACTTTTCTACCGTTACTGTCTCTACTAACATCATGGCACTTTTGAAATCATCTAATTATTTCCAAATGTGCATAGAAGCTCATAGAGTCGTTAAAGATTATACTTGGAGTGTTTATGTAGATAAGGTGTTAAATCTGCTAAAGCTAAGCGAATTAGATGAAATATAATTGCGTGCTTTTCTAAGCGGATGAGAGTAGAGGTTATGCAATTGGAGTCTTATTTGCTAGGCAATTTTAATTGTTCATTAGTAGAAATTTTGTTAAAAGGTGTTTTTTATGAAAATTGGTATAATTTGTGCAAGTATGACAATGGGAGGAGCTGAACGAGTGGGGGTGATGTTGGCAAATGGTTTTGCAACCCATGGCCATGATGTTAGTTTGATAACAAATATTTATCTCAAACAGACTTATTCTGTAGATCCACAGGTAGAGAAAATTGCTTTAAATCCCCCTGTAAAAAATAAGATTCTGCGTTGGTTGGGGGCGATATATAACATAAGGAGATATGTAAAAAGAGAAAAACCAGATGCCATAATTGGCATTATGGCCTTATGCTCGTTTGTAGCACGTATTGCTTGTTTGGGGACTCGTGTACCAGTGATCATGACAGAGCATGACGCTTATCAAAGAATTCCTTCAGAAGCATTGACGAAAATGGAAGTGTTCTCTAAATACTATTTGGATAAAATTTATCCTCAAGTAACAATACTCACAGAAGCAGATAAAATCTATATTGGCAATAGATTGAAAAATATTACCGTTATGCCTAATCCTTCAACATTTTCTATCTTTGATGGTAAGTTGGAGAAGGAGAAGATAATACTTGCTGCTGGAAGATTGTCTAATTGGCACTGTAAAGGTTTTGATTTTTTGATAGAAGCGTGGGGAAAAATAGCAGATAAATTCCCTGAATGGAGATTACAGATAGCAGGAACCGGTGCCAAAGAAGATTTTGATTATCTTAAATCACTTGCAGAAAAATACAAGGTCTCAGATCGCATTGATTTTTTAGGTTATCGAACGGATATGTTGGAACTTTACCGGAAGGCAGCAATATATGTGTTGAGTAGTCGTTCCGAAGGGTTACCCATGGTTGTTATTGAAGCTATGGGACAAGGATGTGCATGCGTAGCCGTAGAAAATCTTGGTAGAACCAAAGAAATAATTCGTAATGAGCAAGAAGGGTTACTGTGTGAGATGGAAAATCCTGTTGATTTAGCCGAAAAGATGTGTCGTATGATATCAGATGAGAATTTGAGAACTGTTATCCAAAAGAATTCTATTGAACGAGCAAAATATTATTCGCTTGATCATATCATTGCTTTATGGGAAAATCTTTTATCACGAATTGTTAGATAATTGTGGTTTATATAATAGGATTTATACTTTTTTTTATATTTGCAATTTTTGTTGATCTTTCAAAGATTGCAAAGCAAACAAAGGGCAGATTATTGTTTGTTACATTAGGAGCAATAGCACTAATGGTCGGATTTCGTGAACCGAGAATATGGAATGATTCTATGGTTTATCTGGTAAGTTTCCAAAATGCAAGTACATTGGAAACATTATCTTTAACCGATGTGCCAATTGGCTATTCTGAATTTGGATTTTATCTTATAGGGGTTATTCTAAAAACGATTGTTGATAACAGTGTAATCTACTTTGTTTTTATATCGGCATTGACATTTTTCTTTTTATACTGTTTTTTGAAAGAATATTGCCTGTTTCCTCTTATTGGCCTTTGCATTTATATGGGGCGTTTTCTTGTTGGGAGAAATATGATGCAAATACGTGCTGCCTTGGCAATTGCAATTATCTTGTTGGCTACAAAGTATGTTACAGAAAAGAAACTATGGAAATTTCTTCTCGTTGTAGTGATTGGATATTGTATTCATCACAGTATGCTTCTGGTTATTCCATTATATTTTATAAGTAAAATCAAGATTAAAAAGATTCATATTGTTTTGGGGCTCTGTGTAGCTTTTGTTGTGGCAGGTTACTTTAGCAGCACGATTATTGGCTTGATGAGAGGATCTGACTTTGTAAATGAGATGGCTGTTTCATATGTTCAGGAAGGAGGAAGATTTGCTTATAGCAGTTCGTTAGCTAATCCAATGATTTATTATCAGAGTCTGGTGTTGCTTATTTTTACATTTTTTGAAAATCAACTCTCAAGATATACGCCTCATTATTATACGATAAGAAACGCATACTTCTTTGGTACGATCCTATTAATAGTTTTATGTTCTTTTGCTGTTGTTGCAGCACGAACATCTACTATCTTTGCGACATACGAAATAATAATAATCCCTTTATTTATTCTCCTTTTTAATAAGCAAAATCGTTTTTTGCCAATATTGATCATATTAGTACTATTCTCTATATTTTTTGCTTTAAATTGGAAACCAGTGGAACTTTCTGATTTCGAGTTAAATAATGCGATTATGCACTCTAATTGAATATTGGCAAACTTTTCATATCGAAAAATATTTATTTAAATAATATGATGATAGGTAGAAATTTATACTATGAGTTAATGAATTTGCAGTATAGGCTTAGAATGCTTGTTCCAAAGACTATTTATGCTCAAATAACTTATTATATGAAATGTAAAAGATTCTTGAATTTGAAAGAACCGAAGACATTTGATGAAAAAATTTGGTGGTTGAAGTTTCACTATTTTAATCCATTAATGAGTAAGTGTTGTGATAAATGGGAGGTTAGAAAGTATGTTGAAGACTGTGGGCTTGCGGATATTCTTACGGCTGTTTATGGACATTGGTATGATTTCGACTCTTTGGATATTTCTCAAATACCAGTTGAAGAGTTTTATTTAAAAGTGAATAATACATCTGGAGGAAATCTTCATTGTTTCAAAAGTACATTTGATAAAGAAGCTATACGGGCACAATTTAGTCACTTGTTGAAGGATAATTATTATTGGCATGGTCGTGAATACAACTATAAACATGTTAGGCCATGTATTATGGCTGAACAAATGTTGCGTAATAAAGATAACAGCGTATTGATTGACTATAAATTTCTTTGCTTTGACGGTGAACCAAAATTGCTTTTTATGGATATTGGGGTAGCCAATACGGATGGAACTCATGCTGAAGAATATTATAGAAATATCTATGATATGGACTTTAAGCCAGTACCAAATATGAAGGAAACAAGGGAATCCTATAAGATCGATGAAATTGTGCGACCGGCAGAATGGGATTTTATGTTAGAGTGTTGTAGACGATTATCAAAGCCGTTCCCTCATTGTCGAGTGGATCTTTACGATGTAGACGGACATGTTTATTTTGGAGAGATCACTTTTTTTCATGGATCCGGATACAATGAGTTTTCACCTAAAGAAGCCGATTTGATGGTTGGAAGTTGGATCAGAATGGATAGATCATTTCCCAATAAATATTAAACCGTATGAGAATTTTTATTGCATGCAATTATTTAGGAGGCGGTGGAGCAGAACGTGTTGCGGTAATTTTAGCCAATGGATTTGTGGCTCGCGGCCATGAAGTTTTCATAATTGCAGATCTTGAAAGATACCGTTCTTATCAATTGGATTCAAGGGTTAAAGAATTGTCGCTCCATACGACTGGAATTGGAATTAAAAGACGCTTGATTCAAGGTGTAAAGAATATGCGGAGATATGCTAAATTATATCATCCGGATGTAATTATTGGCAACATGCATATCTGTTCACTAATTTCGCGGATTGGTACGATAGGGATGAAGATACCGGTTATTCTTACAATCCATCATGCTTTGGAGAGTGATACATATCATTTTTCAAGGAAAATAAGATTCTTGGACAGATATACCCTTTGGATGTATCCGGCTTTTACGGTGCTAACACATCCCGATAAAGATTGTTTGAAAAAACGCGAAAAATACGCATGCGTTATGCCTAATCCTCTCACCTTTGTTCCTGTAGAGGAAATGCCTCGAAAGGAAAATATCATCATGGCTTCGGGGAGACTTGATGATTGGAAATATAAAGGGTGGGACATTTTAATAAAAACTTGGAGTAAGATAGCTTCTAAATATCCGGACTGGAAAGTGTTAATAGTAGGAACAGGTAGTGAAAGTTCATTGAATTTTTTGAAAAACATGGCAACAGAACACCATGTAGCTAATCGTATCGAGTTCTTGGGATTTAGAAATGATATTGAACTTTTATACAAAAAGAGTTCTATATTTTTATTGAGTAGCCGTTCTGAAGGGTTGCCCATGGTTCTTATTGAAGCCATGAGTCAAGGCTGCGCTCCTGTAGCAACAGATTTTAAAGGTAGAACCCGAGAGATAATCACAACTGATTCCGAAGGTTTGCTTGCCAATCCGGAAGATGTGGATTTATTATCTGAGCATATTTCAAGATTGATAGACGATCCTGAGCTCTTAAGAAAGATTCAGCGTGGAGCCGTGGAGCGTTCTAAATATTATCTTACAGATCATATTTTAGATTTCTGGGAGGAATATTTAAATGCAGTAGTATCATGATGACGATATCCGTTTTAATGTCTGTATATAAGGCTGAGAAAAGTGAATATCTATCCTTAGCTTTACGTAGTATATGGGATGAACAATCTGTTAGGCCCACGCAGATCATAATAGTCGAAGATGGGGATTTAGGAAGTGAACTACAAGAGGTTATTATTGCGTTTGAAGAAAAAGTAACAAAAGAGGGTGCCGTATTTACAAGATTAAAAAATGAGACAAATTTGGGGTTGACAAAGTCTCTTAACAAGGGAATTACCGCAGTCACTTCAGATTTAATAGCTCGTATGGATTCTGATGACAGAGCAACTCCACGCCGCTTTGAGTTGCAAATGAGATATCTACAAGAACATCCTGAAGTGGATGTATGTGGTGGCAGTTTGCAAGAATTTGATGCAGCGCATGACAACTTGAATGTCCGCCACTATCCCCTGACACATGAGGAATGTGCAAAATATATAGTGAAGGCATCGCCATTTGCTCATCCGGCAGTAATGATGCGAACCAAAATGTTTAAAGAGGGATTGAAATATGACGAACGGTATCGCACCAGTCAAGATATAAAACTTTGGTTTGACGCTCTGCTCCATGGTTGTCGATTTGGTAATATCGATGACGTGTGTCTATATTTCCGAAGAGAAGGCGATGTGTTCAAACGTAGGAGCCGTGCCAAGGCCAAGAATGAATTTAAGATATACATGAGCGGTATTTATAGGCTAAAAGGTATATTCTGTTTGGATTATTTTTATCCTATTGCAAGATTTATTTTCCGAAATCTTCCTGTTCCTGTTGTTAAAATGATTTATGGTAGTAAACTCCGTAATGGCATTCTGCAGAAATAGTATTAGCTAATCTTCCATACATGTTTTTATTTTATAATGCGTCTCGGAAAAGAGACTAAATGAAGTTAATGCAGCAGCAGATCATTGAACTAATACGTTGCGGTCTTTGGAATTTTACATCTGATTCCCAACTCTTTAAGGATAATGTGGATTGGAACCGCATTGTGGATTTGGCCCGTCAACAGACGATGGTAGGTGTCATGACCGAGGCAATGGTTAAGTTGCCCCCTGCTTTGCGCCCGCCGAAGCCCATCTATTTCAATGCCATAGCAACCACTTCGGAGATAGAGAAGGAGAACAAGCGGATGAATGCGTTTGCCTCGTTGCTCATGGGGGAGTTGCGGAAGAAAGGGATCGACTCTTTGTTGCTGAAAGGGCAGGGAGTGGGACAATGCTATCCCAATCCGCTCCATCGCCAGTCGGGCGATATAGATTTGCTGATTACCGATTACGAACAGTATCGGCAGGCAAAGCAGCTTATGGCAAAGGTGGCCGAAGACGGCGGCGAGGCGGCAACGAGGTTGCACTCGGTGTACACGACAAATGGGATGGTGATAGAGTTGCATGGCAACTTCCGTTTTTCTATCTGTCCGCGCTGTTCCCGTCATCTGCAAGCTTGGACAGACGAACGGCTTAGCCGGCCCGGCCGACCTCTGTCGATAGGGGATGGTGAAACGATACAGGTGCCCCCCGTACAATTCGATGCTGTCTTCATTTTTGGCCACATGCTGCAACACTATATGACCGGTGGGGTGGGGCTGCGTCAAATCGCAGACTGGATGCTCTTCGTGTCAAGCCATGTTTCGGATACAGGGAAAGGAGATGAAGGTCTTCTTATTGATGTAGAAGTGCTGAAAAGCGATCTTGAGTTTCTCGGTCTGATGAAATTCTGGAAATACTTTGCCGCCTTGGCTGTAGACTTCTTAGGGTGTCCGAAAGAGCGTATGCCGTTTTATGAGGATAATTTCAGGAAGAAAGGCGAACTGCTGCTGGACAGTATTTTCAAGACCGGAAATTTCGGAACATTGCAGAAGGAAAAGCAAATGTCTATGGGCTCCAACAAATGGGTTAAGAAAATCGACACGGCCATGGGGCAGCTGCCGGTTTATTGGAGAACAGGAAAGCTGTTTCCCAAAGAGTCTGTGTATTGTTTCCTTTGCTATGCGAGAGATACGTTAAAAGGTGGATAAACAAAAAATCGGATATGGACGAACTACAAAAAACTTTCTGTCAGTTGTTTGGCGAAACGGGAAAAACCTTTCGCGTTTTTGCCCCTTACCGTGTGTGTCCCCTTGGTGCCCATGTCGACCACCAACACGGATTAGTGAGCGGATTTGCCATCAATTCGGGGATAGATTTCCTCCTTGCCCCCACCGATACGGGCAGAATAGAAATGGCCTCGCTCTCTTTTTCCGGTTTGATGACGTTCGCCGCCGATCGGCCGATCGGTTTGGACGACCGGCAAGGCAACTGGGGAGACTATCTGCGGGGGGCTGTCTATGCCCTTCAGGCAGATTTCACCTTGAGGCGAGGGCTCCGCGGTGTCATCAAGGGTTCGATGCCCATAGGCGGTGTGTCAAGTTCGGCCGCCCTGCTTTGCGGTATGGTGATGGCTTTGGCCGAGGTTAATGAGCTCTCGCTCAGCAAGATGCAGGTCATCAACTATGCCTCTGTTGCAGAGAGAATGTTTGTCGGCCTGAACAATGGCATTCTGGATCAAGCCTGTGTCGTGTTGTGTGAAAAAGACAAACTGTTGTTTTTAGATACCGAGACTTCCGACTACAAGCTGATTCCATATACCGGCTGTCGACAGTTTAAAGTGGCCGTCATTTTTTCCGGTGTGACCCGAAAGCTGACGGGAACGGACTATAATCTTCGGGTATCGGAATGCAGAACGGCGGCATGGATAGCCCAAGCCTATAATGGAGACCGACTGAAAGAGCTGCAAGACACCCGGTTGCGCGACTTGCCTCAAGCGATATTCCACCAATATGATGGGAATATGCCCGAGCGTTTTGCCCGGCGGGCAAGACATTTTTACTCGGAATGTGAGCGTGTGGAGCGAGGAGTTGAAGCGTGGAAACGGGGTGATATCGAAAGTTTCGGGCAGCTGATGTTCGAGTCATGCGACAGTTCGCGCTATCAGTATGAGTGTGGCTCCGAAGAGTTGTGCGCGTTGGAAGATATTGCCCGGGAGACAGACGGCATCTATGGCGGCCGGTTTTCCGGTGCCGGTTTCAAGGGAGCCTTCATTGCATTGGCAGACCCGGCCAAGACCGAGTCGATACGCGGGCATGTTGCCGAGAAATATCTAGCTCGTTTCCCGAAATATAGGGATTCGTTTGCGATGTTCTTCTGCGACACATGCGATGGAGTGTCTGTTGCCGAGATGGCTCCAAACAATCAATAGCAACTTAAATAACTTATTATCATCAGATGAAGATATTAGTAACGGGAGCCGCAGGATTTATCGGTTCCAAAACAGCAATGATGCTGGCCGAAAGAGGCGATGAAGTGATTGGCATTGACAATGTCAATGAGTATTATGATGTGCGGCTTAAATACGGCCGACTGAGCCACCTGTTGGGCATCTGCCATGACACGGGCGAACCCTACACCGACCTTCCCTTCGGTGTGTATTACCACAGCAGGCGCTTTCCCAATTTCAAATTCTTGCGAATGGGCATCGACGACCGCACGGCGATGGAAAACCTCTTCAATGAGGAGAAATTCGACAAGGTGATGAATCTGGCTGCCCAGGCCGGCGTCAGATATTCCATACAGAATCCTTACAGTTATATGAATTCCAACATGGTGGGATTTATGAACGTCTTGGAGTGTTGCCGCAATTACCATGTAAGATACTTGGTCTTTGCGTCTTCCAGTTCGGTGTATGGCCTGAACACCAAAGTCCCCTTCTCCGAAACCGACAGTGTGGGTACTCCTGTGAGTCTCTATGCCGCCAGCAAGCGGGCCAATGAATTGATGGCCCATGCCTATTGCAAACTCTACGGACTGAAGGCGACAGGACTTCGCTACTTCACTGTCTATGGGCCATGGGGACGGCCGGACATGGCTCCCATCAAGTTTACCAAACTCATCATGAGCGGCTCTTCCATCGATGTGTATAACAACGGCAATCTGAGCCGTGATTTCACCTATATCGATGACATCGTGAACGGAACGCTTCAAGTGATAGACAAAGAGCCCGTGGCCGAAGCGTGCCCGAACGGGATTCCTTTCACCTTATATAATATTGGGTGCTCCCATCCCGTGAAGCTCATGGATTTCATCAACGAAATAGAGCAGGCCATCGGCATCGAGGCACGCAAAAACTTCTTGCCCATGCAGCCCGGTGACGTGTATCAGACATACGCCGACACCACACGCCTCGAAACGGAAGTGGGCTACAAACCTTCCGTGTCGCTTCACAAGGGCATCGGACTGTTGGCAGAGTGGTACATGAGTGACCTCAATCCGCTTAAATAAACACTTTAATCAATCTGATGAAGACCATCATTGTTGCAGCCGGATATGCCACGCGTCTCTATCCGCTCACAGAGAATTTTCCTAAACCGCTGCTCAAGATAGGCGACAATACCATCCTTGGCAGACTTCTTGACGATGTGGACCGCATTGACGGTCTGTCCGGACATGTCATCGTGACCAATCATAAGTTTGCCGCAGCCTTTGAAGAGTGGCGGGCCACAACCCATTACAGGAAACCTATCACCATTGTAGACGACGGCACGCTGACCAACGATACCCGCCTTGGAGCGGTGAACGACCTGTTGTTGGCCATCGACCGGTGCGGCATAGACGAAGATATCATGGTGCTGGCAGCTGACAACATCTTGGAATTCAGCCTTCAGGGATTCGTGGATTTCTTTAAGGAGAAAGATTCGTCGGTCATCATGTGCCATTACGAGCCCAGTATCGAGCGCCTGCAACGCACGGGTGTCATCACTGTAGATGCCGACATGCGCGTGATTGAGATGCAGGAGAAGCCGCGAGTGCCCGTCAGCCATTGGGCAGTCCCGCCATTCTACATTTATAGAAAAGAAGACTTGCCGCTTATCCGTGACAGCATCAACTGCGGTTGCGGATGTGACGCTCCCGGCAATCTTGCCCATTATCTCGTAGACAAGACCACTGTCCATGCATGGCAGATGCCCGGCCGGCGCGTGGACATCGGCTCGCTCGACTCGTTGCAGGAAGCCCGAGAGCGGTATGAAGTCCAAAAGAAGGGGTGATATATCCTCGGAGTCATCTCTTTTCGCCCGCCACATAGCCCACGATGCCGGCCACGATGAGCAGCAGTGAGAGGGCGAGCAGCCAGTTGTGGCCATCGAGACTGAAGGCCACGTATACCACTTCCAGTGCCACCCCCAGATATACAAGTGGGAGACCGGCGCGGCCCAAGAGTCTTTTCATATTGACTTTCATGACAGGTGAAAACGCTTTGTTGCAGGCAAAAGTAGGAAAAATATTTGGCTGAACCAAAAAAAAGTGGTACTTTTGCACCGCATTTGTCGGAAGAGGCTTCTGGCCGTCGACCGCCGGTGCAACGAATTTTTTAATTATCATTATTTATTAGTAGTATGAATCAATACGAAACCGTTTTCATTTTGACTCCCGTTTTGTCTGATGAACAGATGAAGGAAACGGTCGCTAAGTTCAAGAAGCTGCTCACCGACAATGGTGCTGAGCTCGTGAGCGAGGAGACCTGGGGGCTGAAGAAGTTGGCCTACAACATTCAGAAGAAGACTTCGGGCTTCTACTGCCTGTTCGAGTTCAAGGCCGAACCCTCCGTCATCGAGAAACTCGAGACCGGCTTCCGCCGCGAAGAGAAAGTGATCCGTTACATGACAGTTAAACTTGACAAGTATTCAGTTGCGTATGCCGAGAAGCGCCGCGCTAAGTACGCTAAACTACAGGAGGCTTAATCATGGCAGAGCAGAAGAAACCGGAAGTTCGTTATCTCAACGCACCTTCCATCGACACCAAGAAGAAGAAGTATTGCCGTTTCAAGAAGAGCGGCATCAAGTATATCGACTATAAGGATCCCGAGTTCCTCAAGAAGTTCTTGAACGAGCAGGGCAAGATCCTTCCCCGTCGTATCACCGGAACATCTCTGAAGTATCAGCGTCGTGTGGCACAGGCCGTTAAGCGTGCCCGCCAGATAGCACTGCTTCCTTATGTAGCCGATTTGATGAAATAATTAAAGAGGAGGATACACAATGGAATTAATACTGAAAGAAGATATCATCGGTCTTGGATACAAGAACGATATTGTGAATGTCAAGAGCGGCTACGGTCGTAACTATCTCATCCCCCAAGGCAAGGCTATCATCGCCTCTGCAAGCAACAAGAAAGTGCTTGCTGAGAACCTGAAGCAGCAGGCCCACAAGTTGGCTGCCCTCAAGGCTGCCGCCGAAGAGCGTGGCAAGGCCCTTGAAAATGTTGCTCTTGAGATTGAGGCTAAGGTGAGTGCCACCGGCCAGCTCTATGGCTCTGTGAATGCAGCTACCGTTGCTGCCGAACTCGCCAAGAAGGGCATTGAGGTGGACCGCAAGATCATCACCATGCACGACATCAAGAAGGTGGGCGACTTCGAGGCTGTGGTTCACTTCCACAAGGAGGTTGAGGTGAGAATTCCCGTTCGGGTCGTTGCCGAAAATGTTCCCGTGGCTGCCCCCGTTGAGGAGGCTCCGGTAGAAGTTCCCGCTGCCGCAGAGGTGGTAGAGGAAGAGGCTCCCGCCGCAGAGTAAATCTACAAAAGACAAGATTTTCGCACTGTAAAGCAAATCTATGATAAAGTCCCGGATGCCGGAAACGGTGTCCGGGCTTTATGTTTTTGGCCCCACCATCTAAAGGGAGTCGTCTTCCTGTTGTGGGAGGTCAATGTGCTTTGATAGTGCGGATAGTAAGTGGGGGAGACATTTAAAAATAGCCATGGAAACAATAAAGGTAGATGCAGATGGCCACCACCAAGACACTGATGATGGTAAGTATAGCCATCAACATGCTTTTGCCCTTTTTGATTAGTCTCTTTTTTCTCTGCACTCTGTGAAAATATTTTCTTGCGTCATCCATTGTGTTTTCGTAAAATCTCCTTTTACGGAGTTATCGGGTGTTGAAGTGATGGTATTGCTCTTTCGAGTCTGCAAATATCCTGACAAAGCCATGAAGCTGTTGTCTTTATATTCTGATGTCTCCTCTAACTCCCGATGACTTGTTTTAGCTCTATGGCATGTTCAAAAAACTCCCCGTAAGGGAGAGGCGGCCATAACAGCAGTCTGCTCTTTGTATCTTTTTACTTTTATTCGGCTGCTTCTCCTTTTCTCTTTCAGCCACATAGCCCGCTATGCGCTTTCAAGGAGAAAGCCAAACATGCCCGTTAGATGTCATTGGCAAAATTACGAAAAAAGTTTGGAAGTCCCCAAGAGTTTTCGGTTTAAATTTTTAATTTATGGGAATCTGTTCTCTGATTTATCTTCAACCATATAGGCCATTGGCATGGTTGGGCATATTGAGCTCTTGTTCGGGGATGCCGGCTTTGTCGTTTATTGGCATTGGAGGGAGGATGGATACCCTTCTGCAATGAAGATGGGGCGGGAAGCCATGGTGAAGAGATAGGCAACCGTCAGCAGCCGATTCGTGGCAAGGGGCGGGCCGCATGAGCCTTCGATGGGGTGTTGGAGGGCCGCCTCATAAGTGTAAAACTATTTGCTCGGTTTCGCGCCTTGTGCTTGCGATATTTTCCGGCAATGATTCTGCGGCTGCCTGCACACGAATTTCAGCGAAGCACCTAATCCCCTGTCGTTCAGTGGTTTGAGTTTTCTTGACATCCCGATGGGGCTTGATGAGGATGCCAAACGGGCCGTTCGGGCCGTTAAAAGGGGCTGTTCGGGCGACTTGTTCGGGCTCTGTGGCATTCTTGTTTGGCCTATTTGGGCGTGTGACTGTAGCCCTTTTGCACGCTTGAAGAGCCCAAACTATAAAACCGGTAGGTTTTTTCAGTGGTCTGGAGTCGACTTGCCACTTTGGTTGGAGCTTTTCGGCAGATGTGTTTTTGTTGATATTATTCGCAACGATGCAACATTTTGCGGAGCCCCCTTTCCTCTATTTCATATAGGCGTGTGACCAAATGCATGTATTCATTTCCCTGTCAAATACCGACAGTCCCATAAAGGCACTCCTTCCACTGGAGGGCCGTGAGACTTCTTCTCCCCCTCCCACACCATCTTCAAGAATAAAAAAAGAAAAAAGATACCAACGTATCAGTATTTTTGTGTATATTTGTAGCCATAGTATTTATTGTTTCATTATCTATTTTTTTATTCGTATGAGAAAATCTATACTCTTGGCCTTTGCCACATTCCTGACGCTTGCAGTGCAAGCACAAACGGCAGAAATTATCAGTCTCACGACTGAAGTAGACGGCAAGACACGCACGCTTGGTTTCGGCAGCGGTTCGATAGCTCCCAACACCGTGTCCATCGACTGGGGAGACGGAACCGTTGTGGAGGGGAAAACCATCATGGCCACCTACGACGGTTATAACGCTACCGAGATCACCGGTACGCCCACGGGCGGCGGACATATCAAGGTGTATGCCACAGGGCCCATCGTCTTCTTCGACTGCATTTCGAGAATCGATGCTGCGGGTGTCACAGAACTTGATGTGACCCGGGCCACTGACTTGGAGGAGCTGAATGCCAACGGCAATAAGTTGACCACGCTTGACTTGTCGAAGAACACCAAGATGACCAGAGCCCTGCTCAACAACAATGCGTTGGCAAGTGTCGTTTTGCAGCCGGCACTGACCAATCTTAATCTGCAGAACAACAAGCTCACAAGTTTTGACGGTACACAGGTGCCCAATCTCAAAACGCTCTATTTGAGCAATAACAGCATCAGTACGCTCGACTTGTCTCACAACACATCTCTTGCCAGCGTTTATCTGCTCAACATGGGATTGACAAGTATCAACCTCGGGGCCAACAAGACATCGAAATTGTATTTGAGTGTGAACAACAATAAACTGACCACGCTCGACTTGACCGAACTCACCGGTTTGGAGCAGGGCCGACTTTTTGCCATGAACAATGAGTTGACGGAAGTGAAATACACCGCCATCGGTACGGCCAATCTGAGTAAAAACCGACTGACACTGGCCACCATCCCCACGGAGAATATCAAAACCCTTACCTACGCTCCACAGAAGGAGATGGAAATAAGCGACATCGACAAGACCATCGATCTCTCTGCGCAGAACAATATCAAGGGATTGGCCGCCACCCCTCAGACCACTACCTATACGTGGATGAGCGAGGAGGGCAACCGGCTCACGGCAGGCACCGACTATACCGAAGAGGACGGCAAATTCACGTTTGTCAAAGAGCAGGCCACGCCGGTGTATTGCATTATGACTTCGCAGGCTTTTCCCAAGTTTACGGGGACTAATGTGTTCAGGACCAAGGCTGTGAAGGTATTGGCCGCCACGGGCATCAGTGCCGCCCATGCAGCCGCCCATGCAGCCAAGGCCGATGTCTACGCCCTTGACGGCCGGCTTCTCGAGAAGAATGCCGATGTCAACTCGTTGACCCAAGGCACCTATATCGTGCGGCAAGGCGACAAGGTGATGAAAATCGTAGTGAAATAGTTTTTAGGAGCAGTTTGGGGAGTTAAGGGGGGAATACTCTCCCCTTAACTTCTAAAATAAAGAGACTTAAATTGACTTCAATGAAGATAAGAAGCTTTGCCCTCTCGGCTTTTCTGCTGTTGGGCATGGGCACGGTGAGCGCACAGCTCATAGCCCCCGATGCAGCCAAATATAAAACCAGTGTGGAACCCATGCTGAAAACCACTTGGGGGCAGGGCGCACCCTATAACAGCCTGTGTCCCACCAAGGTGAACAAAATCACGAAAAAGGAGCAGCATTGCCCCGTAGGTTGCGTGGCTTTGGCTTTGGGGCAAATCATGTATTATCATGCCTATCCCAAGATGGGCAAGGGCCGGAATGCCTACAAGTCGTTTTTCGACAAAGACAGTGTCATCGCCGAATTTGGAAAGACGGAATATAAATGGGAGAAAATGTTGACCGCCTATCCTTTCAACTACACCGGTGAGAGTGTGAAAGCTGTAGCCACCTTGCTCTTTCACTGCGGTGTGGCTGTGGGCATGATCTATCAGCTCGGCGGGAGCTCGGCTTTTGCCTACAGCAATATTCCCCGCGACATGATTGATTATTTCCGTTACGAGCCTGACGGAATACGCTATCTGAGCCGCCAAAACTACACCAAGGCGGAGTGGATGGAGCTTATCTACAATGAACTTTCCAACGGCCGCCCCATTTTCTATTCCGGCAACAGCGACTCGCAGGGTGGGCACGCTTGGGTGCTTGACGGATATAATGAGAAGGGCGAGGTACACATCAACTGGGGATGGAAGGGAAAAGACAACGGCTATTTCGATCCCGACCTCGATGTGGATGACAAGACGCTTGACTTTAAGCATCATCAGGCGATGATCATTGGCATCAAACCGCCGTCTGCCACTGCCATCACTGCTCCCACTGTCCAAAAGTCTGCTTCCTCCGGTGAGGGTGAAATCATCGGCATTTACGGCATTGACGGGACGCGCCGGCCACAACTCGGCAAGGGTGTTAATATCATCAGGTATGCTGACGGAAGTGTTAGGAAGGTGAGAAAGTAGAGAAAAGCCTCACCCCCGGCCCCTCTCTGAGGGGGAAGGGAGTGATGTGCCCATAAGCGGTGACCGTGTCGTATGGAAGGTTTATGGGAAATGGACTTGTTTTTGTTTCTATGTTGCTTTTTATTGGGGCAACATAGAAATATAAAGTATAGGAAAAAGCAGAAAAGAGTAGGGGCAGTGCTTTATGCCTGCCCGCACATTTCATGGAAACGTTCCCAGTTCTCATGCCTTTGCCGGAATCATGGTTTGGGATACGATTTTTCAAATCGTGCGGACAGGCATGAAGCACTGCCCCTGTATTTTTCTTTTGTGTTGTTTCTTACCTTTTTATGACTTTGCGCGTCTTGTCTCCTTCTTTCACGATGTAGACTCCTTTGGGCAGACGGCTTGTAGCCTTGTTGTTGCCCAGTAATTGCCCATTTACACTGTAGACCTCGGTCTTTATGCCGGCTTTGTTGGTCGCGGGGGCGGTGATGCCCGTTGTCTCCTGCTTGGGAGTCGTCACCTTGATGCCGTGGATGTAGATGGTGTCGCGGGTGCCCGACTGGAACCAGATGTAGATGGGTTTGTCCGACTGGATGGTCGTGGCGTCGCTGCCATTGTTCAGTTTCTCGATGCCCGTCCACTGCTGATGGCCTTTGGGCAAGCGTTTGAATACGCTCATATACTTTGCTGAGATCACTTTCCAACCGTCGGCAGATGATAAGTCATAAGAGGCGGCTACTTTATTCATGTCTGCCAGTGGATTGGTGGTGGCCACGATGCGAGCCATCACCTTGCTGCTGCAGGAATAGTCTATGGACAGTGTGGAGCACGAAGGCAGGCATATCACGAAGCCGCCGCCATTGGGTACGGAGTTTGCACTGGAGGGCTGCAGCACAATGGCTCCCTTGCGGAAACCGGCAGAGCCTGTCTCACCGTCAGTTCCTACACCCACAATGTCGGCATCAACTACCGTTGGGGGATAGTCCGGTGTTTGATCGGCATAGACCATCTGCACCAATTTGGCTTCTTGCCCCTGCATCACTTTATAAGGTGTCTCGTCGATCAGGCCCACAAAGCGTGCGTTGCTGTCTTGATTGTCAAACCACAACCATCCGTCTGCTGTCGGGAAAAGGTTGTATTCTGCGGCGTATGCTCCTGTGAAAGAGGCCAATGCCAGTACGAAAGTAAAAATCTTCTTCATTGTTGATATGGTTATTGTTTAATGGAGTTAAAGGAGTTGTCGGAAATTGGGGGAAGGAGTTGAAGGCAACAACACGATGGCTTGAACCTTTGGGGAGTTAAAGGGAAAATCCCTTTAACTCCTAAAAGTCTTTACACCTCTTTCCATCCCGGATTCTGATCAATCCCCTGATATTTGATTTCGCTCCAAGGAATGGGGAAGTAATATTCCTTCGCATCAAACACTCTGATGCGTCCGGGGAAGCGATTGAGATTGCTGATGGTGTATTTCGTCACACCCTTGTTCACGTCGATGCGCATAGCCTTCAGTGGATTCTTGGAACCGTTGAGCTTGGTTTCTGCGTTGCCCCAGCGGAAGTGGTCCCAGTAGCTCGTTTCCTCGAAAGCCAACTCCACCCTGCGCTCGTTCACAATCTGCTCCCACGTGATGCCGGTGTAAGCGTCCATGTGTACGCGCATTCTCACTTGGTTGACCAACTGTAGGGCCTTCTGCTCATCGCCCAAGCGGAAAGCCACCTCGGCTCTGTCGAGCAAGGCCTCGGCATAACGCCAGATGATGTAATTCTGCTTGCTGGCGTAGGTTCCGTTGTCATCGATGGACTGCGTCTCGTCCACGAACTTACCCAGATAGTAGCCCGTGCGGCTGTAGGCGGCTGAGGTAGATGTGCCGTAAGGTTTCAGGTCTGCTCCCGCCACCTTGTCGGTATAATGCAAGTCCATGACATGCTTGTGGTAAGTGCAACCGTCGTAGAGAATATTGGCATAGAAGCGGTAGTCGCGGTTTTCGTAGGGCTTGGTTGCGTCGTAGGTGGCCCCGTCTCTCATGCCATATTCGTCCACGTGGTTTTGAGTGGGCGTATAGGCAGCCGTCGTGCCGGTGAACGAAGGAGCTGCCGCATCGCGGTCGAGTTTGTGGCCGAACTTGTTGGCGTAGTCGCCATCGTTGGAGTGCTGCACTTCGAGGATAGATTCTTGGCTGTTCTTCGTCAGGAAAATTTTCCGGTACTCGTCCTTGATGTCGTCCTGAGTGGTTGCCGCGATGGGAATGAGTGAATAGGCGTTCAGTGCGAAAAGCGCATCATAGGCCGCTTGGGCTTTCTGTAACATCTCCTTGCTTGCGTCGCCGGTGAATCCCAGATAGCCTTTGTCCTTGTTTTGGAACACTTCGCTTGAGGCCCAAAGATAGGTCTTGGCTTTCAGCATGAGGGCAGCGCCTTTGGTGATGCGCCCGCTCTCACTCAAGGCGTATGTCGTGGGAAGCAGCTCGGCCGCCTTGTCGGCGTCGGCTACGATGAAGTCCACCATCTGCTCATACGATGCCCGGGGAAATACCTCTTTCTGCTGAAGCGGGTCGTAGGGGTGGTCTATGAGCAACACGCCCCCGAATCGCCGCCAAAGCATGTAGTAATAGTAGGCTCTGAAGAAATGAGCCTCACCCTCCAGTCGCTGCTTCTGCGCGGCATCGGGCACTTTGTCCTTGTTGACCAGAAAGGTGTTGATGTACTGCAACTGTGTGTAGTAGGCTGCCCATCGGTTGGCGGCATACCGCGTGATGCTTTCCTCGTTGCCTTTCAAAATGTCTCCGTAGCCGGCATTGAACCAGTCGGATTTGCCCACCGTCAGCTGGTCGCCAAACCATGGGAGGTAGTAGCGTGAGACACTTTTGAGCAGTGTCGAACTGGGCACGTAGATGCTGAAACCACTGCTCATCTCCCGATACCAAGTGTTGGCATACTCGTCGACCAACTGGCTGTTGGTCCAAGTCGCCTCGTCGGAAATCTTGTCCAGGGGTGCGTCGTCAAACAGACTGTTGCAAGCCGTCAGTGAGAGCGAAGCCACGGTCCCCAATATCCATATTTTAATCTTCATCATGGGTAGTCTTGATTTAGAATCCTAAGTTTAGTGTTACGCCGTATGACCGTTGGATGGGATAGCCGCGAAGCGATTCGGGATCCATATCCTCCAGATTGCTGATGGTAAAGAGGTTGCTGGCCTGCACGGCTATGCTGGCTGTTGAGAGGCCTATGTGTTTCAGCATGGCAGCCGGGAAAGCATAGCCCACATTGAGCATCTTCAGGCGCATGAAGTTGCAATCCTGTATCCAGAAGGTGGAAGCCTTGCGGTTGTTGTCATTGGTGGTGGCAAACTTGATGCGTGGATAGCGGGCGTTGGGGTTGTCTTCTGTCCATGTCTCCGTGAGGTGATATTGCTGGAATTTCTGCAACGTGCCATTGTCGAGCGTGTAATACTCATTGATGTTCTGCTTATAGCCGAACTCGCCCTGAAATAGCACGTTGAGGAAAAAGCCCTTGTAGGAGGTTCCGAGTCTGAGTGCGAAGTCCATGTTGGGATACGATGAGTTTTTCACATAGATGCGGTCTTTGGAGTCGAGCACGTGGTCGCCGTTTTGGTCTACATATTTAATGTCGCCCGGGGCCAGCGTGGCGTTGCCCTGTCCGTCTTGGTCCACATCGTGGTGGTCTATTTCTTCCTGGCTCTTGAAGATGCCGGCTGCCTGATACATCGTCCACACCATGCTACTGGTACCCTTGCGGCGCAGGTTGGGCAACTGTTTGCTCTCGTCTCCGAAGTCCAGATACTTGTCGGCCGACTTGCTCAGTGTGATGCCCACATTATATTTCAGTTTGCCCACAGTGTTCTTGTGGTTCACCGTGAGGTCCCATCCCCAGGCCTTGAGCTTGGCGAAGTTGACACTGGGCACATTGCCTTCCACACCCGTAGAAGGGGGATAGAGGTAGTTGGGAGCCGACGTAATCTTGTCGGTCTCATAGCGGAGGAAGGTTTCGAACGTAATGCCTATCCTGCCGTCCCACAGTCCGATGTCGGTGCCGACGTTCCAGTCGTGCGTCTTGCCCCAAGTGAGGTTGGGATTAGGGTAGCCGCCGGTGGTCAGGCCGATGCCCGGCGTGAAGTTGCCGCCGATGTCATAGCCCCGGTTGGGCGACTCCATGTAGGTTTTCAGGTAGGAGTAGCTGTTCACCAATCCGTCGTTGCCCAGCCATCCGGTCGATGCACGGAACTTCAGATTGGAGATGGCATTCTGTTTCCAACTGCGGAAGAAGCCCTCATTGCTCACCACCCATGCTCCGGAGAGCGAGGGGAAGAAGCCCCAACGCTTGCCCGGCCGGAAGTTGTTGGAACCGTCGACACGGAAACTGAATTCCGCGAAATATTTGTTGGCGTAACCATATTTGGCGCGTCCGATGACCGAGGCCCGCTGATTGCGGAACTCGTTGCCCACGAGGTTTGCTTTCTGTGCGGTGCCCATGGTTTCGGGGAAGATACTTTTGTCGAGATTGACGCCGTTCATAAACTGGTTATGCGTGCGCTGGTAGTTGGCAATGAGCGTCCCCTCGACATCGTGTTTGGCCGAAAACGTGTGGTTGTAGTTGAGTCCTGCCTCGTAGAGTTGGCTCTCGAAGAACCCGTCGTTTTGTCTCAGTGTCACCTTGGCCGTGGGATACACGGTGTTAGGGTCGGTGGTGTAGGTGTCTTTGTCGGCATCGTAGGTATAGAGAGTCACGGGCTTGTTGAAAGTCGACTCCACGGTGTTGTTGTCGTCGAAAGTGCTCCGCACGTAGGCCGACAGTCCTTTCACCCACGGCAATTCCCAGTTCAGATTCACCGTGATGGTGTTCATCTTGGTCTTGTCTGTGATGTAGCCGCCCAGTCCGTTGATGTTGATAAGCGGGTTGCCGCCATTGATGCTGGCCAGTTGTCCGTTGGTGAAACGTGTCACCTGCAAGGGCGAATAGGCGTAGGCCGAGTTCAGCGTGGTGTAGCTGCTGTTCTTGGAGTTGGTGCGCGTGCCGCTCATGTCTACCGCCAGTGTGAGCCGCTTCGAGAGTTTGGCATCCAATTTGGCCATGTAGTTCAGACGTCGGCGGCCCACACCGCTGTAGAGTCCCTTCGAGTCAGCATAACCGAAAGACAGATAGTAGTTCAAACCGTCGTTGCCGCCGCTGGCCGAGAGGCTGTGGGTCATCGTGTGGCCGTGTGTCTTGAGGTGGCTCAGCAGGTCTTCATCACCATATACATTCGGGTTGGAGTGGTTTTTGATTTGCTCCAGCTGTTCGTCGGTGTACTTTTCGACAGTCGTTCCCGGTGTGTTGTCCACGGCCCGGTTGCGCAGCAGGGCAAACTCGTAGCCGTTGAGGAACTTAGGCAGATGGGTGGCCTCCTGCATGTTGCTCTGTCCGCGATAGCTGATGCGCACTTTTTTGTTGCCGGTGGCGCGTTTGGTCTTTACCAATATCACACCGTTGGCAGCGCGTGAGCCATAGACGGCGGCCGCAGCGGCATCTTTCAAGATGGTCACGCTCTCAATGTCGTCGGGGCTGAGATCGGAGAGGCGCATTTCGCCGTCGGAGGTGTTGGTGCCAAACCGGGGCACACCATCGATGACCAGCAGTGGCGCACTGTTGATACCGCGGATGTGGATGGATGCCTCTTTGGCCGTGCTGGGGTCGCCGGTGGTTTGCATCACTTGTAGACCGGCCACCTGTCCGGTGATCGACTGGTCGAGGTTGGCCGTGGGTATCATCAGGATGTCTTCGGCCTTGATGGCCTCCACGGAGCCTGTGATGGCTGCCTTTTTCTGAAGACCGTAGCCCACGACCACGATCTCGTCAAGATTCTGAGCGTCGTCGCTCATGCTGATGCTGATGTTTGTCTGGTCTTTGCCCACCTTGGTTTCCTTCGACTTGTAGCCGATGTAGGAAACCACCAGCACGGGCGAAGCGGCATCTCGACGGATGGAAAACTCGCCGTTGATATCAGTCACGGTCATGATCTTGGTGCCCTTCCAGCAAATTTGGGCACCGATGAGAGCTTCGCCGCCGGCATCAAGCACCCGGCCTTTGACGACATCGGCCCGGGCCGGCGTCGTGGTCTGCGCCCAAGCAGTGGTTGCCGATAGCAGCACTGCAAAGAGTAGATACAGAAAATGTCTCTTGCTCATGTTGGTATGGTTGTTTTGTTTGTTGTTTTATAAGGATTTGGCGGGGCTTCCCGGAAGCCGGGGGAGTTGCGAAAAACAGCCTCATAGCTTGAGTTTGGCGGGCAGCGAGGGTTGGACGATTGCCTTTTTCCGCTTCCCCCGGAAAACTTTCTCCTTTAAATTCCCACTCCTTTAATTCTTCTCGCCTTTCAGTCCTTGGCCAAAGCCTTCTCTATTTGCAATATCTGATAGGCGTAGAAGTCGCGTGTGAGTCCCACAGCTGTGCGCTGATAGACGCGATACTTTCGCAGCACCTCTTTCAGTCGGCCCAGCATCACGGCTCCCATTTCGGTTTTTGTGAGTGTGGAGGTGCCTATGTTTATCCGGAAGAAGCTGTCGTCTCCCACGTGGCAGAAGTCTTCTGCTGCGTCATCGCAGACTGCAAGCGTCTTGCTGCCCTTGGCTGCTGCGTCTGCGCCAAGTCCCGAACTCTTGAGCATTTGGGCAATGGCCGCACTCTCCAGTTGTTGCTCGGCATGCGACAGGCGTCCCTGCTTGGGAGCGATGAACAGCCCGTTGGTGAGATCGTTGAGATAGTCTTCCAACCGGTAGTTGGCCACAGCATCGAAGCGTCCGCCCTCGCGCACCCGATAGAGCACCGCGGCATTCATGATGGAGGAGACGATCTGTGAGCGCAACTTCTCGTTGATGTTGAGATCCACCTGCAGTTTCTGTATAAGACTCTTGGGGGTGAGCCAGGCATCGTAGGTGCGAAGCTGGTTGAGAAGCCAGTTCAGCGCAGCCTTCTGCCGGGCTTTGCTAACGTATATTTTGGCTGCGGGCCGGTTGTCTCCCTGCCGAATCTCCTTGTATTTGATGCCCCCGATGTAAGGCACCACATGTTTCAGGTAGCGGCCATACTGCTTGGTCACCTCCATATAGGTCTTCTCCATCTGGTCGTAGCGTTCGCCTTTTTCCATCGTCCAGTCCTCAAAATGCTTCATGAGCAGTTTCAGGTTGCTGATGCCGTAGCTGCCGGCCTTGAGGTGGTCGTTGCCCAAATCTTCGGTCAGGCAGGTGGGGTCTATGATGGAGAATAGCTGTTGTGCACCGAATTCATACATCGGGTCGGCCGCCTTCTCCTCTATCCATCGGTCGAGGGTTGGCTTTTCGGCCTCGGGAGTCTTGGCATCCTTGATGAGGCGATACCCCCAGTTGATGGCATAGATGTCGTAAACGCCGAGGTCGGGTGGTGTCAGCTTCACGCCGCGCTCCATGTCGCCGGGCTGTGCCACATAGTTGTTGCGGGCGTAGTCCATGATGCTGGGTGTGGTGCCATACTTTTGGGTGAAGGCCGGGTCGCGCAACTTCTCCACGGGGTAGGAGTAGCTGGCCCCCATGTTGTGCATCAGTCCGAGCGTGTGGCCCACCTCATGGGAGGCCGCATAGCGGATGGACTCGCGCATCACATCGTCGTCAAACTTGGCCCGGCGCACCCGCGGATCCACGGCCCCGGTCTGCACAAAACGCCAGTTGTGCAGCAGCGACACGATGTTGTGATACCAGATGACATCGGCCGAAAGTATTTCTCCCGTGCGCGGGTCCACATAACTGGGCCCCATGGCGTTGGCCGTCTCCGTGGCCACGTAGCGGAAGCAGTTGTAGCGCATGTCGTCGGGATTGAACGTGGAGTCGTTTTTGGGATAGTCGAGTGCCCGGACGACATTTTTGAAGCCGGCCGCTTCAAAGGCTTTGTTCCACACCAGGATGCCCTCCTTGATGGTTTCGCGCCACTTGTCGGGGAAAGCCGAGTCTACATAGAATACGATGGGCTTTTCCGGTTCCACCAGTTCCCCGGCAAAATAGCGGTCCATGTCTTCCTTTCTGGGCAGAATGCGCCAGCGGTTGATGATGGTCCGTTCCTCGATGCGATCTTTGTCGGAGGAGAATATGTTTTTGTCGTTGTAGAAGAAGCCCACGCGGTTGTCTTTATAGCGTATGGGCATGGCAGAGGCCTTGGGCAAGGCAAAGAGCGAGCGGTGGACAATGACCGAGTAGGGTTTCTGTATCACGCCCGTCGTCTGGTAGCTCAAGAGACTTTCTATCTCGATGTTCATGGGGAACGACTGGGCCGAGACAAATCCCGAGGCTTCCGCCTGGAACGTGCCCTTGATGCCATCCGTGCCTCCCATCAGCTTGGCTATGGGCGAAGTCTCCTTGAGCGGGGAGATGCTGCGCTCATTGCTGCAGAAAAATTTGCTCACGTTGATGAGCACCCTTTTGCCTTCTTGGGCCACAATCTTGAAACCTGCCAACACGGGGTCGAGGTTGTTGCGGTTGAAGGCGGGCACTATCGGGTCGGTGGGACTGACCGAGTTGAAGGTCATCACCTTTTTCATATATACGTTGCGCCCGTCAGAAGAAAAGCTGATGGGGAAGGGCTGCACGTTCATCTGTCCGGCCACATAGTCTCTGCCGTCGCTCGTCGAGGCTATGCGGCTGGCCAGCATGTAGGTCTTGTCAAAGACACTGTCGGGCAACTCGAAGTAGAGTTCGCCCTTGGCCTTGTTGAAATAAAGGGTGAAAAGCCCCGGATGTTTCTTACAGCCTTTCACCATCTTCTTGATGGTGTTAGCAGAGTCGGCGCTATGCACGGGCAAAGAAATCTTAGGTGTCTTCTTCTTTGCCGGCACGGGCATAGCTGTGGTCAGCAGCACTAATGAAACTGCGAGAACCTTGCTGTGGTAATGGTGAGTCATGTATGTTAAGTCTCGTTTGTCTTAAAATGGAGTGGAGGAGCAACCGCCCGTAGACGGGGCCTTTTTCGTTCTCCTGTGCGCCCGCACTTTGCAAAGTTATATAAAAATCACGAATTTTTAAAAACTTACCATAATATTATTGCAAATATAAGCATAAATTCCCACTCTGCAAGTTTTTATGTGTTTTTTTGTTACTGATATTGGGCACTTTCGCCCTCCCAAACACTTAAAGTTTGTAAAAAAATAACGTTATACTAAACTTTATCCTTAAATTTGCATCAGATTCAGTAGAGTCTCTTTCCCGCACGCAAGTGGGCGGCCGTGACAAGCGGTCGGGGCACGGATGCGGCGGAAAGGCTAAGTAACAGAAAAAGAATCCCGGAAAAAACGAAGGAAAAACAAACTAAATGTAGGAGAAAATGACAATGAAGAAAATAATGCTGGCCCTGACGCTGCTCATCGCTGTGGCAGCCACGGCATCGGCGCAGGCCGAAATCAAGTTTGACAAGCTCACGCACAACTTCGGTACATTCAACGAAGCTGACCCGAGTCAGAAGGCTGTCTTCACGTTCACCAACGTGGGCGACCAACCGCTGGTCATCAATCAGGCGGTGGCCAGTTGCGGTTGCACGGTGCCCAACTACACCAAGCAGCCCATCGCCCCGGGACAGAAGGGCCAAATCAGCATCACCTACGATGGTAAGGGACGCTTCCCCGGTCACTTCAAAAAGACCGTCACCGTGCGCACCAATGGTAAGGTGGAACTCACCCGCCTCTATGTGGAGGGCGTGATGGAGGAGAAGAAGTAAAAAGCCTCACTCCTCCCGGTATCTCTCCGAGAGAGGGGAGGGGGATATGCCATGGGCGGATGGTGGCGAATGATATTGACAAAAGCACCTCCGCCAAAATTCTTCAACCAGCATGGGAAGCCGGCTTAAAGTAACCGAAAAAGTCTGCCGATTTCCCTATTTGGGTTCTTTGAATGTGTGAAAGAGCCACACCGGAGAGACAAAAGGGCCGTAGTTGCATCGCAACTGCGGCCCTTTTGCAAGCCCGTTTGGGCTTTTTCAGACCTGTTTTTGACTCCGGATTTGTGTTGATAAAATTCAAACGGCTGATTGTCAGCACTTTGCAAATGCCGCCAAAATCGCCCATTTGCGCCCGGATGGGCTGTCCGTTGCGAATATCGCAAGCAGAGAGCCCGAAAAGAGACAATTAGTTTGACATTCTCTTATTGCTTCAGAAGAGGCTGCCTATCTGGTAGACGGCAGCCGACACCACCCATGCCAGCACGGTGGTGTAGCCGGCGGCGAAGAGTGCCCACCGCCAGCTGCCCGTCTCGCCCTTGATGGCTGCGATGGTGGCGATGCAGGGGAAGTAGAGCAGCACAAAGAGCAGGAAGGCGTAGGCCGAGAGCGGCGTGAGGCCGTCGGCGAGCATCTTGCGCCGCAAGATGGTGTATTTCTCCGAGTCGGAAGCCTCGAAGCTGTCGTCGTCGGAGAAGCTGTCGTCGTGGCTGTAGAGCACGCCCATCGTGGAAGCCACGATCTCTTTCGCCCCCACGCCGGCCACGAGTCCCACGTCGAGTTTCCAGTCGAAGCCCTGCGGACGGAACACCGGTTCGATGGCCTTGCCTATGCGCCCGATGTAGCTCTGCTCCTGCTGGGCCTGCGAGTCGAGCCGGGAGTCGTGGGGGAAGTAGCCCAGCGCCCACACGATGATGCTCGCCACGAGGATGATGCCGCCCATCTTCTTGAGATATTGCTTGCCTTTCTCCCACGTGTGGCGGCCGATGGCTTTCCAGGTGGGGAAGCGGTAGGGCGGCAGTTCCATGACAAAGGGCGTGTCCTCGCCCCTGACCACAAACGTGGTGAACAGCCGGCTCATCACCACGGCCATGAGGATGCCTATGAGATAGAGCGAAATCATCACCGTGGAGCGGTGTTGTGCCGAGAAGAACGTGCCGATGATCATGATGTAGATGGGCAGCCGGGCCGAACAACTCATGAGCGGCAGGATGAGCATTGTGACCAGTCGGCTGCGCCGGCTCTCGATGGTGCGCGTGGCCATCACGGCCGGCACGTTGCAGCCGAAGCCCATGATGAGGGGGATGAACGACTTGCCGTGGAGCCCCATCTTGTGCATCAGCTTGTCCATGATGAAGGCTGCGCGGGCCATGTAGCCCGAGTCTTCCATGAAAGAGATGAAGGCGTAGAGGATGAGTATCTGCGGCAGGAATACGATCACGGCTCCCACACCACCTATCACGCCATCGGCGAGCATGTCTTTGAGCGGTCCGTCGGGCAGTGTGGCACTCACCATGCGGCCCACCCAGCCCACGCCGGCCTCTATCCAGTCCATGGGATATTGGCCCACGGAGAATGTCACCTCGAACATGAGCCATATCAGGGCGATGAAAATAGGAAATCCGAGATACTTGTTGGTGATGATGCGGTCGAGAAGATGGGTGGTCTGGTAGGTGTCCTTCTTCTGCCCCGTGGCATATTCCGCCTCTTGCAACGCCCCGTGTATGAAGCCGTATTTGGCATCCATGATGGCTGTCTCGCAGTCTTCGCCCGTCTCCTCCTTCACGCGCCCGGCCGCCTTGTCGCGCTCGGCCATGATGGCGGCCGCGGCGGGCAGGGTGGCGATGTAGGCCTCCGCGTCGCGGTCGTTCTCGAGCAGTTTGATGGCCAGATAGCGGGTGGAGTATCGCTGCCGCAGGTTGGCGTCGGTCTTGAGATAGTGCTGTATGCCGGCGATGCCGTCTTCTATCTCGTGTCCGTGGTTGATGTGTATGTGGCGGTAGTGCGGGTCCTCGTCCTCGTTGGCCTCGTAGAGGTCTATCACCGCGCGGAACAGCTCTTCCACGCCGCGCCCCGAGGTGAACACCGTGGGCACCATCGGCACCCCGAAGAGGCTGCTCAGCTTGTTGTAGTCCACGTTGTCGCCCCGCTCCTCGGTCTCGTCAAACATGTTCAGGGCGCACACCATGCGCAGGTGCATGTCGATGAGCTGCGTGGTGAGGTAGAGGTTGCGCTCGAGGTTGGACGTGTCTATCACGTTGATCACCACGTCGGGCGTCTTCTCGATGATTTGCTTGCGCACGTAGAGTTCCTCGGGCGAGTAGGCCGAGAGCGAGTAGGTGCCCGGCAGGTCCACGAGGTTGAACGTGTAGCCGTGGTATTCGGCGTGACCCTCCTTCGCGTCCACGGTCACACCCGAGTAGTTGCCCACCCGTTCGTGCGCCCCGGAGACGAAGTTGAAGAGCGAAGTCTTTCCGCAGTTGGGGTTGCCCACCAGTGCCACGTTGATTATATGCTGCTTGCGCAGTGCTGCGTCTTTCAGCAGGCGTTCGCTCACGGGACCGTCGTCGGGCACGGCGTGCGGCAGCTTCTCCTTCTTGCCGTCGGCCTTTTCCGCCCCTTGCTCCATGTTTCTCGCCTCCTCGGGTGTCACCACCTCTATCTGTTCGGCTTCACTGTGGCGCAGCGAAACCTCATATCCCATGATTTTGTATTTCACGGGATCTTGCAGCGGTGCGTTGAGCAACACCTCCACGGTCTTGCCCTTGATGAATCCCATCTCGATGATGCGCTTGCGGAAACCGCCGTGTCCCGCCACTTTCACGATGACACCCCGTTCGCCGGTTTTGAGTTCTGAAAGTTTCATGTTTTTGTCCTTCCGGTCTTGTTCTGTCTGTTTTCATGCAAAGGTACGAAAAATAAGCGGCACAGCGGAGATAAAACTCCGTATTTCTGATGGCAATACCTACAAATGGGGAGTGGCAAAAGCGTTGATTTTCTAAAAACTTTAGGTTTTTACAATGATTTTCCTTATATTTGCAACTGCTAAAAACAACATCTATGAAACAAATTGTATTATTATTGAGTTTGGTGCTCATGCTGGTGTTGCCGGCATCGGCCAAACAACGCAGGCAGCTGTGGCCCGACGGCACACCGATGGCGGCATGGTTCAGTGACACTGTCAAGGTGGATGTGGGGAAACTTGGCCGCCGGTATGTGATTACCGACTATGGAGTGAAGGCCGACAGTATGCTTGTGCAGACGGAGGCCATTCAGGCTGTGATAGACCGGGCGGCAGCCGCCGGTGGCGGCGGGGGGATGGTGGCGCGCGGCACCTCCACTGCCGG
>OBYZ01000379.1_pt1 | contig 47554 bp, 51 predicted proteins | sample 1501501 | NCBI WGS metagenome assembly OBYZ01 (sample SAMEA2580213, study PRJEB22360) | human gut metagenome | biome: human gut; feature: human-associated habitat; material: faeces | place: Denmark | collected 2008/2010
GGCTTTTTCCCCCGCCGGACTGTTCGGCGGGTCGATGCTGTTCGAATCCACCCGCATGAAAACTCAAATCTTCTGCAAACAGAAAACCGCCTGCGTATCTCTACGCTGACGGTCTTTTTATGGGCGCGGGTGGATTACGCAAGCCGCGCTGCTAAAAACAGCCCACTGGGCTGTTTTTGCCCCTTCTTCTGCGACGGGGCCGCAGCTGTTCGAATCCACCCGCATGAAAACTCAATCCTTCTGCAAACAGAAAACCGCCAGCGTATCTCTACGCTGACGGTCTTTTTATGGGCGCGGGTGGATTACGCAAGCCGCGCATCTAAAAAAGCCCCGCAGGGGCTTTTTCCCCCGCCGGACTGTTCGGCGGGTCGATGCTGTTCGAATCCACCCGCCTAGCCTCTGGGAAGGTTATTACAAAACAGAAACTCCAGTACCCGGTTCGGATACTGGAGTTCTTGGTGGAGCGAAGCAACCCAAATCCGAACCATTGCCCTCTGGGGCATCTTTGGCGGCAATTTCATCGAAAGTGATGGTTTTTGTGCCGTCTTTGTAGTTGAATGTAATCAAAACTTTTTCATCATAGAGATAAACAGCGTTCACGAATGTATTGATAAGCGTTTCCCGGTGGCTTTTCACGTTCGGGTCGAGCTTGCGGAACCGGGTCAGCCAGAACCGAACCTGATTTTCACTCAACCGTGGCCGAGCGATTTTTTCTTCGGCGATCCGAACCTCAAGTTCTTTCTGCTGGGCTTCCAGCTTTTCCAAACGCGATTTGGTGGAGTTGGTCAGCACACCTGCTTGAATGGCGTTCAGCATATTTTCAATGCCGTTCTCTACCTCGCGCATCTGCTTTTCCAGCAAAGGGAGCGTGGTGTTTTCCTGATCCTGCAACTCCATGACTTCTGCAACGATGGCATCAATCACGGCATCGTCCTGAATCAGCTTCATGGTTTCAGCTATGACCAAATCTTCCAGCCACTCTTTACGGACGGTCTTTTTCTTGCAGGTCTTGAAACGCTTCGCGGTGGCGCACTTATAATAATGATGAACGACCTTGTTTCTACCCGTACCGCACTCGCCGAACATCATCGCGCCGCACATTCCGCAGAACAGCTTGGTGGTGAGCAAGTAATCGTCCTCGGCTTTGTGACGGGCAGGAGCGCGGCTGTTCTTCTTGATTTTTTGCTGCACTTCTTCAAACAAGTCCTTGTCCACGATGGCCGGGATACTGTCGGGCATCACAATGTCCTTGAAGTGGTTTTCTCCGATGTACCGCTTATTCGTCAACAGCTTCTGAACACTGTTGTAGGTGAACTTCTGGTTGCGATTGGTGGTCACGCCACTGTCGTTCAGCCAGTTCATCAGTTCTTTCATAGTTGCGCCATCGTTGTACCGCTGAAAGGCTTCTACCACAAAGGGAGCTTTCAGCGGGTCGATTTGAAAGAACTTCTCTTCGTCCACCTTGAAGCCAATGGGAATCGTGCCGCCGTTGTACTTCCCCTTCAGAACATTCTCGGTCATGCCGCGCACAACTTTTTCAGAAAGTTCTGCGGAATAGTATTCAGCCATGCCGGTCAGCATACTCTTGACCATGATACCCGCAGGGCTGTCAGAGATAGGCTCCGTGGCAGATACCAGCTTGACATGATTTCGTTCCAACTGGTACTCATAATGTGCAGAATCGTAGCGGTTCCGGGCAAAGCGGTCGAGCTTCCAGACCAACACGATATCAAACAACCGCTTTTCGCTGTCCTTGATCATCTGCTGGAAATCCGGGCGGTTATCGGTTTTGGCGGAAAGGGCGCGGTCAATGTAGTGCTTGACCACGGTAATGCCGTTCTTTTCGGCGTAGGCCGTACATTCACGAATCTGGCCTTCGATGGATTCCTCACGCTGGTTATCGCTGGAATAGCGGGCGTAGATTACGGCGGTCATGCGAATACCCCTTTCACTTCATTCTCCGCAGGCGGCGCACAAGATCGGATGCACTATACAGCACACGAGCCACAGACACGGTATCCTCACCCACGATGTAGAACACCGAGTAGTTGTCCACCAGCATCTGCCGCAGTCCTTGGGTGCGCTCCGGCTCACTTTCCACCAGCGCACAGCGTTCCGGCAGGACGTTCAGCGATTGGATAGCTTCTGCAATGCGGTCATACTGTCGCATTGCGGTGTCAGATTCCAGCAGACGGTCGGCAATGTAGCTGTAGATCTGCTCCATATCGCTGAGTGCCATCCGGGAAATTTTCACATCATACTGTTTCATCTGTGCTGTTCCCTGAACTGGGCGAATGCGCTTGCGGCATCCACGGTGTCACCGTTCTGAATCTCCTTGATGCCTACCTGCAAGGCTGCATGAAGCTGATCATCGGTCATGGTGTCAGTGTTCAGAGCCGCAGGAGCCTTCGGCAGGGACAGCGAAAAGGGAATGCCGCCAGTCAGGGTGATCTGGCGCAGGTACATATCAATGGCCGTTGCCATTGGGATGCCGAGTTGCTTCAGCACATCCTCGGCCTGCTGCTTGACGCTGGGACTGACCCGGACATTCAGCATCATCGTTTTTTCCATGGTTATCACCTCAAAAGTATTGTAATGCTTTTTGCTTTACAAGTCAATCGAGAGCTAAGCAACATTTGAAATTCTCCATATTGCACAATATGTCAATCGTCAAATTGTTCAAAGCGCAGAATATTCATTCGTTAGAATAAATCTTTGGAGTACGCCCAGTTTGTGCTGGGTGGTGAGATTGAGCATTATCTCTCACTCAGCTGTGACCATGGCAGATTTAGAGGATTGACCTTTAATTAGAATATACAGATAAAACCGACAGCCATCTACTTGCGACTTGCAAATAGATGGCTGTCTATTATTAACTACGCATTTTAACAATGATTTTTCTTTTCAACAAGCATTCCGATAATAAACGAAAGTAGGAAAACGAGCAGCCAAATCAAAACTCCGTAGTGTGCCTTGAGCTGCCATACTTTTCCTATATACATATCCGGTGTGATTTTTGTGGCGTTTATTTTGATAATAAAATCGCCCAACACTTGTCCGATCAAAATTCCTGTCCAGTTTCCAGCTGTTGTGATAAGAGCTGCTCTATACATTTCCAGAAAACAGAAAGTAACAGATGCACCCCATAAACACAAATAATAATGGGCTGCTGTCCATTCAAACAAGTACACTTCATGAAACACTGTTTGAGAAAGAAGATAGCACACCACATATGCTAAAAATACGATCAGCAAAAATCCGAGACAAGTTTTCTTTTTTGATGCTGTGTTCTTCATACGGCTTTTGAATCCTATTCCAATGTGTACCGCCATCTTTGCGTTTCATTATAAAATAGCTTGACTGCTTACTGCGATACTATTTCGACAGTTGGCATCTTGCCTTCCAATCCGAGTTCGTCATCTTCTGCAACTCTATAACTGGTAACATTTATTGAATACATATAATCTGAAATATCTGGATTTTCTTCATCGTCGGGAAGTTCGACTTCAAAAGTCTCAAACTCAAGCACATAAGACGTTCCTTCAATAAGTTCGCCTGTCAAGTCCTTCTTGAAATGAAGCAAAAAAGGCTTGTCCTGAAAGAAGTGAACAACGGCAATCGTTTTTCCCGGCAGCGCATAGTAATCGGGCAGGAGCTGCTCAACAGTAGCGGTAAAAGAACCCGAAAACTGTGCAAAACGTTTTTCATTTCCGGTTGCTTGCTGTTCTCCGTCATGATACCCTGCCTCGTAGCCAGCAGCATAGCCTTCTTCGTATTTCGCATTGTGCGTATCTGAGCTTTGAGCTTTATTTCCGCAGCCAACCAATGTAAGTACCAGCATAAGACCAAGAACCATTTTAGCCATCTTTTTCATACTGTTTCCTCCTTCCATGTTTTTCTTCGCCTTTATCGGACTTTTCCACAGTTTTTGCAAAACCGTTCAGAAGAAGCATTTAATGTTCCGCAGTCCGGGCAATACCATCTTCCATCCGGCAACGGTTCAATAGGCGAAGGCGTTTGGTGGGCTTTTACATAGCCAATAAGGGCAATAACTTTTCCGTCTTTGGACAAAAGAGCAACTTCATTATTGAGCTCGAGCAATTCCTCATAAGCTCCCAATTGACATTTACTTAATATATCCTTACTAAACGAGTAGTCAATTTTGTAAGGAGCGACATCTTTTCCGTTGTTACTTAAATCGAACAACTCAAAAATTTGGCTTGTTGGCAATTCGCTTGCCTTTGCATATGAGAAAAAATTCTGTATCTTTTTCATTCGTACCACTTTACTCCATTAACAGACTTGAAGATTAGTAGCCCTTTGATATCAATAAGTAACCGATAAAACCGTACCACAAAATAACTTTTGCAATTATCAAACACTTCAAGTGTTGCTACAATTTTTCAGGGTCAATTTCACCATTTTTCAAAAAAATCAATCGTATCAATAATAGCACGATCATAATTCCTGCCGCGATTTTGATTTTAGGAGAGAACGCCTCTTTTTGAAATTGCTCTTTCTTAACAAGTGAGAGAATCATCTCTCCTACAACTGAAATCGACAAGACTAACCCAAATGCTTTCGTTGATAAAATGTCCGGGTTAATCATCATAATCACCCACAGAAGTACAAACCATCCGAAAAGTACTATACGCAATAAATTTTTCTTCATTTTCTATACCTTCTTTCACTACTGCCCGCATCGCTGGCAATATCGAATGCCTACTTTATTTTTATGTCCTCAATTTTTACAAATCATCAAACTTTCCCTCCTTGCTTTTTGTTTAGATAACGAAATTTAAGCCCAATTTATTTCGTTTGTCCACAAAATTTTTCAAAATCATATAGCTGCACATAAATTTCCAGAAAACTTGTAGCACAATCACGATTTTTTCTTTTTATTCAAAGAAACCACCACGGCAGTTCCAGCCACAGGTTATCCATATCCCCCACCGACTTGACGGCATTGGTTTGAGTGGCCGCACACCAAAAATCAAGTCTTGGAGGATACTATTATGACAAAATTGCTTTCCTGCCGCTACAATATGGACACCAACCGGGTGGAAGCCCGGTTCGCGGACGGTTCCACCCTTGCCATCGACTGCATCGCCATTGAGGATGAATACGGCAACACCCCGACACGGCGGTCGGAACTGGACTGGCTGCTGTACAATAAGCCGCTGGAGTATGCCCAGCTTGTGCTGGGTGGTGAGATTGAGCATTATCTCTCACTTGGCTGTGACCATGGCATATTAGAAGACTAACCTTTAATTAAAATATCCAAAGCAGACAAAACATCCCTCTACTTTGCAGTCGTTGCAAATAGAGGGATGTTTGTCATCATCACAAGATGAAAAGCTATAAATTTATTTCAATTTTCCTCCACTCTCATAATCGTGTAAAACAGATGTCCCTAGTACCAAGAGAATCACACATATAATGCAGATCCAAGGAGTATCAAACCACAGCGAAATCAGCACTGGAACACAAGAAATCGCTATTATCCAAAAACCAACAGCCAAGAATCTTGATGTCTTTTTCAAGTTGTAGTGTTTTTTCTTGCTATACGCTTCTGCGATTGAATTTTTAGGAATCACCCAAAAATAGATTCCAACAGCAACTAAAAGAATAATCACCCAAAAACTATTGACAAATTTTTCTTGATTGCTTAAAGATATTTGCACTTCCTCGGCATTACGCCCATCCTACAACATTCCATGCATTATAAGTGAACATTTCATTGTGAAAGTTCACAGCAAGAGACTGCGTTTTCCAGTCTTTCGGAACATAGCCTTCGTAGTAATTGTTGTTTTTTGCGGCAGACTTCACATCTGTTATATAATATTTATATGCTTTAAGTTCTGCATTGGAATCACCTCATATCAAGTTTGAATTCATATTCTATGCGTCAAATTGTGACTGATTTCAATGATTTTTTTGGTGATGACTAAGATGTTTTATTTAGCTCATTTCGTCCGATGCGGTAAATCTTCTTGTCTTGTTCTCCTACTTCAACAATAAGTTCATTTTTATTGTGATGAACTATTACTGGAATATAGCTATCGGAATTTTCCACCATCAAACATGTGACTCCATTCGTCCATTCACTGTTCAATTCCTTTGATAGCATGGAAATGATTTCTTCTTTCGTCATTTTGATTAATGAATAACCTCCATTTTGTACACTCCCACAGGAGCTTTTGCTTAGTCAACGTTGCTCACACTGCGTTTGTGACAGCTTTTTTGAAAAATTTTCGAGATTTTATCAACTTTGTATATTTGTACAAAAAATGCCGATACATTTGTAAACAATCACAAGTGTGTCGGCAAGGTCTTGACAAATCAGGAAATGCTTTCCGCAATTCTTAGAAGCTCATCATGCGATATCTTTCCAATAATCGTATGCGAAATGCCATCTTTCTCCCATACTAGCACATATCCTGTACGTCCTCCGTTATTACTCGTTCCAAGTGTTGCATCGGCTGTTCCAATTTTAATGCGCTCATAAACCGTATGCTCATTGTCGAAAGTTTCGACTTGTCCATAGTCTTGAATTACGGAACAGTCCACATAATAAAAGATGTTCTTATCATTGACATCAACATAGGCATGAAGAAAGGATATTTCGTTATCATACCCTTGTTCATAATCTCGTTCAAATCCATCCGGTACATAATGGTCGCTGTATCCATTCGGGAGCTGTTCCAACGGCTCGCCATCCACCTGATATGTCAGCTGCATCTCAACAGGCAGGAACTTCTGAATCATCGTATAAACTGCCTTGCGGAAGTCTGCGCTTACTGCAAGCGCACCGAGGGTCAGAATTACCAGCGTCAGGGCCGCAATAAGCACTCGTTTCAGCACCGGACGGCGTTTATGCAACGTCGCTTGCAGGCGAGTATCCCATCGGGAAGTGTCAGGGTAGCGTTCTTTAAGCTGCGCCGGAGTTGGCAGCTCGTCCAGTTCTTTTTGTGCATCTGCACGGAGTGCCATCATCAACGCTGCATCAAAAGAAACTTCTGTCCGTTCACTCATGGCTGTTCAGCTCCTTCCACAATCGTTGTCTTCCACGGAAAAGTCGCATCCGAACCACTTCGTCCGTCAGGCCAAGCGATTCGGCAATATCCCGGTTGGTATAGCCCATTGCCAAAAGGCGCAGTGGGTCACGATACATTGGTTTCATCTGTCCAATCAATTCTGTCAGGTGTTGGATGTTATCGGTGCTGACTACTGCATCGTCCGGCACCGGGGCATCATCTGGTGCGTCCGGGACTTCTTCCAGCGGTTCTTCTCGCTGCTTGCGAAGCATATCGTATGCACGGCTTCTACTACAACTAACGAGATAAGCGGCGAGTTCGTGACAGTTTTCTCGATGAATTTTAGAAAAATTTTTGGCAACGTACAAAAACACCTCTTGCAGCACATCCTCTGCCAGATACGAATCGCCCATAATTTTGTAAGCGGTATGGTAGACCAGCCGCTTGTAGGTATTATATACATCTATAAATTGTTCTTCGCTGCTCCGGTCATCCAGAACTGCCAGATACATTGCCAGCATTTTCGCCCACATCCCTCTTATCGGGAGGAATTATGTCAATTTGACACAATTCCTCTCTGCCCATTCATATAAACCACCACGGCAGTTCCAGCCACAGGTTATCCATGGCCTGTTCCTCCGTCTTTTTGGCGCGGCCTTTTGTCAGGTGAAAGTATATCGCCGTGCCGATCAATGGATGTTCCTCGCCATCGGTGAAGCCATAGCGGTACAGCAGATAGGTCTGCTCCCGTTGGGTCAGCCGTTTCAGGCCATCGTACAGTTCCCGGCGCGATTCCTGCTCCTCCATAATGCTCTGCGGCTGCATGGCGTAGGGGTCGGCTATGGCTTCAATGCGCCGTAGTTGTTCCTCTCCCGGCAGAACATCGTCCAGCGAAACGCGCTGGTAGCAGATACCGTCCTTATCCTCCGTCACCATCCGCTGTTCAAAAGCGGTAAAGGCATCCCGTACCATGTCCATCATGGCGTTGCGGATGGCAGGAGCCGCATAGGTCAGGAACTTCATGCCGCGCGCTGCATCGAACTTCGGCACGGCCTTCCACAAGCCCAGATTGCCCGCTTGTTTCAAATCGTCCGTGTCAAGGTTCAGGCCAGCCTGTGCCAGATTCATGCTGCGAAAAAGGTCATTCGCCACCTTGCCGATAAAGGACTTGTTGTTGTCGATCAGGCTGTCCAGCGCGGCGGCATCGCCTTTCTGTGCCAGCGCACAAAGCCGTTCATTCGTCTGCTTCATGGGCGTTTTCCTGCTCTGCGGCAGACTGCAAGATTCCCAGCAGACCGTTCCGCAGCTGTTCCAGCACTTCCGGCGTAGCTCCTTCCATGCCCGAAACGCTGTCCAACATTGCATCCGTCAACAGCTCTGCCGTGATCGTTGGGTGCTGCACATCCTGCCCTTTGGTCAATTCGGTGAACATTTTCTCTGCCGCTTTCTTGCTCATGGCTTCCTGCTCGGCGTAATGGCTCCCGATACCCTTTTTTATTTCCTTGACCGCTGCCATGAAGTACGTTTCAATATCATCAAGGTCATCTTGGTACACCGGCTTTCTCCGAAGGCTGATGTCTTTTGCGGCTTTGGCTGCTTCCGGGGTCTTGACCTTTGTGCGCAGCAGGGTGCTCAATGTCGTGAGCATAGCGTTCTGTGCTGCGATACCAGACGCAAAAGTATCATCAAAATACTGCGCTATGCGGTAAGTAAGCTCTGCAAAGCGGGCGTTTTCCAGCAGCAGGTTGACCACCTCTGCATTGATGCGCCCTGTGTAGAGGTTCTTTGCGGCTTCTACGGACAAGCCCAGTTCGGCAATGTCATAATTCTTGCGATCGGGGATGTTGGTTTCTCCCAACAGGAAATCCGTAGACACATTGAACAGCCTTGCAATCTTCAGTACCTGCTCGTGGGTCAGGGTCCCTTTTGCACCGCTGATGAAGCGGCTGATGGTACTTTTGGAGCAGCCGATTTCCTTGGCAAGCTCCGGTTGGCTTATGTTGTGCTCTTTCATCAAGTCCGCAAGACGGACGTTGGATGGTGCGGGCAGATATTCCTGTGCCATGTGGTCGGCCCTCCTTTTGGAGTTTTTTCCTCATTATAATACGCTCTGCCGTTTTGTTCAATATACGGTTACCTCTCCGCCCTTGCTGTTGCAGTCCTGCAACCAGTGAGGGCATTTTTCTTTTTCCGTTGCAGTTCTGCCGCTTTTTCGCCTTTCCTGCAAAATTTTCCGTATATTCAGGCAGGAAGCAAAAAACACCAGAGTTCCCACTTTGGGGTACTCTGGTGCAGTACATAACATCGCCCTGCCCGGTGGCCGCAGGGTGCGGGGCTTTGTGGGCATCGAGCCGCTTGTCCACCCCTGCCCGTAAAAAGTGCATTTTTTCACGGAAGAAGTTCGTACAACCTGTACGGTCTGTACTTGTACGCACCTGTACGGCGAATCCAAGCAAATTAAAACGTGTTATCGTTTGTATTTCAGATTTTCGTACGCTGTACGAACCGTACAGGTTATTTGAAGTCCGTACTCAATTTTTTCAGATGCGTACGGAGCGATCAAGTTCGCATTGTGCGAATTTGATCGTAGCTCTCCCGCAGGAGACGTTCCCCCTCGGAGAGTCCTCGAAGAGCCCACTACACTTTGCAGCCCATAGGGATGAAAGTGTTATAGTGGGTTATTACACTTCCGCAGAAGTGCATCTCCGTTCCCCGTCACCTCCCGATGAACCTCGAAAGGAGGGATGCCCTTGGCAAGAAATGATGGTATTGACCGCACCAGTGTCCGAAATCTCGCCGTTTCGGACAAGGCCGTTGGCAACACCCAGCAGCACAATGAGCGTGAAAAGGACAGCTATCGGAACCCCGATATTATCCCCCAGCGCACCGCATGGAACGTCCATTTCAAAAAGCCTACCGCCAGCTACACCGACCTGTTCGCCCAACTGGAAACCGCTGGTACGATTTCAACGCGCGGCCTGAAGCCGGATGCCACCCATTATTGCGAGCTTGTCTTTGATGTCAACTCGGCCTATTTTGACAATCACGGTGGCTACGAGTTCGCCAAGCAGTTCTATGAGGATGCCTACAAAGCTGCTGTGCAAATCGTGGGCGGTGAGCAGTATATCCTCTCGGCAGTCATGCACGCGGATGAGATCAACCGCGCCATGACCGAAGCACTAGGCCGCGAAGTTTACCACTACCACCTCCATGTGGTCTATGTACCTGTGGTGGAAAAGCAGATCCTGTGGTCGAAACGCTGCAAGGACAAGGCACTGGTCGGCACAGTCAAGGAGACCGTCATGCAGGTCAGCCGAAGCAAGAAGTGGGCATCCAGGCCCCTGCTGGACGATGCCGGGAAGCCTATCCTGCAAAAGAACGGCAAGCCAGTCCTGAAGAAGTCGTACAGCATCCTGCAAGACGATTTCTTCAACCATACACGCAATGCCGGGTACACGGATGTAGAGCGCGGTGAGCGTGGCAGCACTGAAGAACACCTGACCGTCACCCAATTCAAAGTCCAGCGGGAGCAGGAGCGTCTGGACAGCCTGACTTCTCAAATCGACCAGAAAGAACAGTCGCTTGCCCGAACCAGCACCGCTCTCTCAAAAAAGGTGAAGGAACTTGCCGCTGTGCAGAAAAAGGCCACGCTCACGAAAGAAGCCCTCATTCATGCGCACGATCTGGATTATATTGGCAAGCGCACCTTTCTCGGTAACTACTCGCTGACCGAGGAAGAATTCTCCAAACTGAAAAAGCAGGCCGACCACGGCTATATGATGGATGTAGAGAACCGCCGCCTGAAAGAAGAACTTTCCACCGCCAAGAAGGAAGCTGTTCATTGGGGTCAAAAGTATCATGAACTCTGGTACGAAGTGAAGCCCTATCTGGACGCCCTCCACCGTGCACCTGAACTGGTTCGCAGCTTTCTGGAAAAGATTCTTGCCCCCAAGCAGGAGCGCACCATGAATGTGCCGCAGAAAAACCGCAAGCGTGGGCAAGATATGGAACTTTGATTTTCGGAGGATACCATTTGAACAAAAAGAAGAAGTCGAACAAATCCGGCTACCCGGATGAAGCCATCAAAACTCTTGCACGCTGCTTTTATCCCTCCATGGTTGAGTTTTTCAACAGCGAGGAAGGCCAGCGTGAATACGAGGAATGGCTGAAAGAGCAGGAAGCTCTACAAGCCTTGCCTGTTGCAGCATAAAAACAGCAGGACGCTCCCAGTAAAGGGAACGCCCTGCCTTATATAGATGTATCTCACCGAGGTGTGTCCAGTTGGGCACACCTCTTATTTTTTTGCCCTCAATCTTCTAGCCCATGGCTCCCGGCTGCATTTTTCAAATATTCCTCTGGGTCACCGTTCAGAATCAAATCCGCATAGCCCAACGGATCGTTGTAGATGAGGTAGTCCAATTCCGTCCTCTGCGCCATGGTCACGTCCAATTCATCCTCGACCCCGGTGCAGTCGATGGAAATTTTTCTTCCATCCCGGAGCAGCAGTTCCACGCAGCCGGTGTCCATGTTGAATTTGCAGGTTCTTTCATCGTACTTCATAATCATACCCTCCAAATCTTGTTATTGGCTTACGGTCTATGACAAGGCATCAGAGTTTTGCGCCGTCCACGGGAGCCTTCATTGTTGTACCCGAAGAAAACGAAAAATCCGAACCCTTCTCCAATCGGAAACAGGTTCGGATTTTTCTTGTTTGGTGGGCGCGGGTGGATTCGAACCACCGAAGCTGAAAAGCAGCAGATTTACAGTCTGTCCCCATTGGCCACTCGGGAACACGCCCATATCCTATTTTCAGTCATCGCTGACTGCCTGTATATTTTATCATCTGAAGTGGCATTTGTCAACTACTTTTTCCACGGATTTTCTCTTTTTCTGTCGTTCTCTATTTTCCTGCGTTTTACCGCAATAAAAGCACTTTCTATAACAGCAAAAGACCCCAAAACGTTTTCCGTTTTGAGGTCTTTTTGGAGCTGGTGACAGGAGTTGAACCTGCAACCCACTGATTACAAATTGGCTTTTAAGTGGTTTGCAGGATGTTCGATTGCATGATATTATATAGATTCTACGTTGATTTTTATATCATGCATTTCAGTGCGTGTTTGTCTATTCTTTGTGGGATTCCCACAAAATTCCCACATTCTAGCGGTGCAATAAACAGGACACAAGAGCTAGTGAGGGCGGCGCATCGAAGATGGCGCCACCGTTCACACGATGAGGAGAGCCAGACACACCCCATCATAGAACGAGCGCACAGACGGTGTAGAGCAGCGGAGAGCAACGGAACGCCGTAGAGGGTACACCCCTGCCCGGCGGGGTATATGGGCTTGACCCCCACCCCATGCGGTCATAGCCGAGAGTACCCCGCCCAAACAAAAAGGCGAAATTTTCCGGGCAAAATAAAAAGGGCAGTCCACAGACCTGCACGGTCACTTGTGGGCTGTCCTTTGCTTTTATGCGTGATACTTTATCGGTTCATCGGTCTGGTTCTGTTCTTTCAGCCGTCCGAAGATGTTTTCCAGATCGCTTGCCGCCTTTGCGTCAGCGGATTCTATCGCATCAACGTAAATATTAAGAGTTGTTCCGATTTGGCTGTGTCCCAGTCGGTGCGACACTTCTGGAATGGGAGTGTGCCCAGCTATCAGCAGCGTGGCGCAGGTGTGACGTAACGAGTGGAAATGCACAGAGGGAAGACCGTTAGCTTTCACAAAGTCGGAGAATTGCGTGGTAAATGTGTGAGGGTCAATCGGTTCGCCGTTCCAGCGTGTGAAAACCAAGTCATTTCGCACAGTTTTGCCGTCCTCGATTTGTACAGTCTGCGCCCACTGGTCTCCCATCTGGAACCGCTGTGCTTTTTGGACACGCTGCCACTCCTGCAATAGCTGGATTGCATCGGGACCGATTCGGATATAGCGGTGGCTTTTCTTTGTTTTGGGCGTGGTAAAGGTTGCACCCTGTCCGGGAATGACCTGCAAATTGCGGTTGATAGCGACAATGCCACTGTCAAAATCCACGTCACTCCACCGCAAACCAGCCAGCTCCGCACGTCTGCACCCTGTCAGCAAGGCAAGCTGTACAACGGTCGAGAGCATGGGCGGCGCATCTTCCAGAGCTTTCAAGAGCCTTGCCGCTTCATCTTCGGTTAGGGTCTGCACCTCTGCTGGCTTTGTCTTTGGCTTCTCTACACGGTCGCAGGGGTTTGCAGGGATGATTCCCCAAAAAACAGCCCGTTGAAATGCAGAGGACAGCAGCCGTGCATAGTGTGCCTGTGTAGAGCCGCCCAGCTTGCCGTCATTCTTCTTGTGTACGTTGAAAGCCTTTGAAAACGGAATCCCTGCCGCTTCTGCCACAGCAAGAGCCGTTCTCCTGCTGACCGCAGAGCCACCGCACAGGCTTGCAACCGTGCGTTCGGAAACACCTGACCGCTTTATCACATCCTGCCGCTTGCCCTTTGGAAGCGCATCCAGAAGAGCCTTTGCAGCCGTGTAACTGCTATCCTGCCGCACGTTGGATTCTGCAAGGTTCGCATAGAATTTTGTGATGCTCAGCGGAGTGATGTTTTTCGCTTTGATGTATCCTAGTCCGGCTTTGATTCGTGGGATCAATAGCTGATAGTCGTACAACGTGCGAGGTTTCAAATTCCGCTTTCCATATTCTTCCATGAATTTATCCAGCAGCTCCGCAACGGTCATATTGGACAGAAGCAGCTTGCCGCCTTTGGCTTCATCTTCAAATTTGGACGCTTCATCGTCAATCCACTTTTTCAGCTTCTTTTCAGTCAGTCCCGGCGGTGGGGTCACTGTCCGGGTCGCCCGCACTTTTTTTCCGTTCAGTTCGCCAGTGCAGACACGGAGAGTATAATTCGTTGTGCCGTCCTTTTTCACTCGCTTCTGAATTTCAGCCAAATTCCTCACCTTCTTTTACATATCGCCAAATTTTTCCAAATAATCTACTGCTTTCAAAATATCTTTAATTCGCTTTTGCATTTCTTCTTTGTCTATGCTGTTTTCATCTTCACAATTACCGGCCAACAATTTATATATTTTTGATATTCCTATCATTGCTTCTTCAAGCGAATCATACCCGGCAATTTTTACAGCATTTTGCATTCGCTCATATTTGGCCTTCTCTTTTTCTTCATCTTCTTTCAGTTTGGCTGTATATTCGATTGTCGCAACATCTTGTGTGTGTTCATCCACTTCTTCACACAGATCAGTCCACCGTACACAAAGTGCATCTGCGATTCTTTTTACTGTTTCAATTTTAGGATGTCGTTTTCCTGTTTCATACAGCGCAAGCGTTCCTTGTGTAATTCCAAGACGCTTGGCGAGCTGAACTTGTGTCAAACCGAGCTGTTTTCGGTATTCTTTTATTTTTTCCCCTGATACATACATTATAAGCCCGCTCCTTTCAATCTTAGTATACATAAAAGACGTTATGATTGCAATATGCAATATTGATTTTTGTAGTGTTTTGTGTTATACTGAGTATAGGCAAAAGAAATATTTCACTTGCCAATTTTCGAGAAAGGCGGACGTTTATGATTCTTGATGACGTTAGGGTTGTTACCGAGCTAAAGCGGCAGCGGTTGACCAGCTTTGACCTTGCGAGCAAAGCACTTTGTGGGATGTCCACTGTACAGTCGGCACGGAACGGCAGAAGCATCAGCACGAACAGCGCACGGCGCATTGCGTCAGCGTTGGGAGTTCCACTTGAAAACCTGTTAGCCGAAAAGGAGGAATGAACATGGGCGACAGCGTAATCTATCCACACATGATGCAGACCAAACAAGCCGCGCAGGTATTTGGCATCAGTGCAATGTACCTGCGAAAGCTGTGCAAGCAAGGCAAAGTTCGCTTTGTAAAAATCGCGGAGAACCGTTGGTTAATCAACTGTGACAGCCTTGCTGCGTACTTCAATGAGGGCGATAACTGCCCGGCGGAACAGCCGGAAGTGGTCGCAGGCATCCGCCGGGTGGCTCCATGAGGTGCCACGTCACACCGTCTGAATATTTACTATGTGCAGTTGAAGGCACCGTTACTTCCAGCTTGAGGCGAGGGGGCACGGATGCTGCAACATGCACCATCACTTCCGAATATGGGCTGTTTTTGCCCCCTACTTCTCACAAAAGCCAGAAAGGGGCAAAACATGATTCATTTAATCGGAGATTACTATTTAAGCGCAGACAAGTACCAGTACATCCTTGCAAAACCAGTGCAGAGGGGTGCAGGACGCATTTCAATGAACGGAGCAAGATACTGCGTCACCCTGCAAGAAGCCGTTGCTACAGCCGCTAATCTTGCATTGCGTGAGGGCGTAGCTAGTGGAGAAATCGCTTCCCTGCAAGATGCAGTAACCCAGATGCAGCGCATCAGTGACGAGCTGAAAGCCGCTGTCAGCGAGATGCAGCAGTAAGGGGGGCGACAGCGATTGGAACCGTTAAAACCAGAAACCGCGCTCCCCCAGTTCGCACCACTTCTGTTTGACCTTTTCAAAATAACGGTGGATGGAAAGCCGCTAAGTGACGGAGCAAAGATTGTTTATTCACGCTTGCTAGGTCGCAGGGGGCTTTCAGAAAAAAGCGGTTGGGTAGATGAAATAGGAACCTATGTCATTTACCCTGTCGAGGAGCTTGCCAAAGATACCCAAAAAGGAAAGCGAGCTGTTCTCGGAATCCTTGATACGCTTGAAAGCATTAAACTGATTCACCGCAAGCGCACGGGCTTTCAATCAGCGAATCGGATATACGTTTTTCTCCCAGTAGTGCAAGAAAATGCACCTATGGACAGTAGTGCAGAAAATTGCACCACTGAGGTGCAAATATCTTCACCTATGAGGTGCAAAAAAATGCACCCTAGTATAAGAAATAGAATAGAAGATAAGAGTAGAAGCACTTCCACCCATTCCAAACACTGTTATGGCGAGTTCAAGAACGTCTTGCTGACCGATGAAGAATATCAGAAGCTAGGCGAGAAGTTTTCAGACCGTGACAGCCGTATTGATGATTTGTCTTATTACATCGCCAGCAAAGGTGCCAAGTACAAAGACCACTATAAAACTGTCCTTGCATGGGCAAGGAATGACGCTAAGAAGGTTCAGGCTAGACCCACCGAGCCGGAAAGGAAAATTTTAACGTGAATGCTGAAAATCAAATCCAATATATCCTGTTAGGCGCAGTTCTCACATTCCACGAACACGCCGATGTTTTGCAGGATTTGGAAATTGAAGATTTCTGTCCTGAACTGCAAAGAACATTTGCCGATATTTCAGGCTTTTGGCAGTGCAGGGATAAGTGGGATGCACTATCAGTCATGGAGTTCTATCCTGACGACAAAGTGACCATGCTACAATGCACAGAAGCTTTTGGAGCGGAGTTTATCCGCAATGTTACCCACGACATGATGCAGGGATGGGCTAGAATCATCAAAGAACAGGCTGCATTGTCTAGGGTTCGAGAGCTGGCATTCAAAATTGCTGATAGCTCAACCACATATGAGGATTTGGCAGAAATTTATGAGCAGATGGGAGAATCGCTCAACCTGCACAGTGAGCAGAGTGATTTCTTATCCACGAGTGATGGTATTGATGATTACATCCGTCACCGTGACGATAAGCCGAAGTATATTCACAGCGGCTTGAAAGCTCTAGACAATAACCTGCACATGGTTCCCGGTAACTTCATCATCATCGGCGGCAGACCCAGCGCAGGTAAAACCGCACTGTCTTTACAGATGGCCGCTGACATGGCTGCACAGGGCTATAAGGTCTGCTATTTCAGTCTTGAAACTGACCCGAATACTTTGATTGAGCGAACGATTTCAAATCGTTTGCGCATCCCTCTGCACGTTGTCAAAAACAAAAACGTCAGTACCGATGAACTTGACCGTCTGGCTGATGTGAAAAAGACCCCTGTTTATTTTCGTTCTGCTGCTGGCAAAGGTGTCGGCTGGATTAGAACCCAGTCCGTGAGAATGCGAGCAGACATCGTTTTTGTGGATTACTTGCAGTTGATTCACCAAGCAGGGGCAAAAGACCGATACGGAGCAATCACGGAGATCAGTATTGCTCTGCACGAGTTCGCACAGGCAACGCACACTCTTGTTATTGCGCTGGCACAGCTTAACCGTGACACTGCCAGAACAGGGGCTATCCCCACAAGCGCAGACCTGCGAGAAAGCGGACAGATAGAGCAGGACGCAGATGCAATCATCTTGCTTGCCAGCGATGTTGCAATCAAAGACCACCCGGAGCGCAAATATTATTTCGGTCTGGCGAAGAACAAAGAGGGCGACACAGGCGATTTGCTTATCACTTTCAACAAGCCTATTCAGCGATTCGAGGAATACGAATGGTAAACAGAATGAAAGAAAAGCTGCCCCATCTGCGCCAACAGACAGGACAGCCACAAGTGGGAAAGATTGCAAACCCCTTCCCGGATTCATTCTATCAGCCACGAAAGCAGGGGTCAAGCCCCTATCAATCATAAACACACCGAAACAAAGGAATGCACAATGGAACAAGAACAGATTTTGAACCAGTGTCGGAACATTGCCAGACGCAAGGGTCTGAAAATCATTCGGGCAAAGGCAGACGGCTTGTTCATCATCGCAGACGCAAAAGAAAATTGGGCAATCACTTCGGAGATGAATATTTACAGCGTCCGCAGTTGGCTGAATCACTACGAAGCATAAGAACAAAGGAGATTTACAATGGTTATGAATTACAATCACCAGTCTGAAGATTTCAACACCCTTGACCGCCCCATTGCCAGCGAGGACAACACCGTGCGCTTTGAGGATGGTAGCACGATGGACATTCACGAGGATTCCACTTTGATGGAAAGCGAGATTTACACCCACGTCAGCCACGCAATGGACGACAAGGTGATTGCAAAAATCTATGATTTCGTCACTGAGATTGCTCCTCTGCCCTCTACCCTGAACGATGAGGACGCAAAGGTGGTTCATGAGTGCATCAGTCGTCAGTGCGATTTCTTCAACAACAGCACCAGGCAGCAGGAGCGAGCCTTGTTCGATGCTCTGCACCTTGACGAGCGTGATGCTATCCGCTGCTTCCTGCACACTTACTTCTCCGACCTGAACGATGATGCACAGTATTCTTTCTTCGATGAAAACCCCAACGCTCTGGACGAGCTGCACAGAGCCACCAACGCAATGGAGCTTGTGCGGAAAGCCTACCCTGACACCATCCGGCAGACCGGGAGCATTTGATTTTTTGAACAAGATTTCACTTCATTTTCGTGAAGTACTGTTTTGAGCAAAATATTCCTACCAGTTTAGACAAGTAAAGTATAGCATCCCTGTGCTTGGTTTGGCAACTGAGTGCAGGGATTATTTTTGTAGGAATTGTTGTCAGTTGCCGAAATAGGCTTGCTTTCACTGAACAGCAAAAGACCGCTGCATTTCTGCAACGGCCTTGCGTATTATCGAGCTTTATTTCGTGTGCTTGAAAAGTGCGCCGAAAAACCAGAATCCAAACAGTAAGCATCCAACAAGAAACGACATTCCAGCACATCTCCTTTCACTCTATCAGGCTGCACAGTCCGGGTAGTTCACCACAGTAATCTCCGCCACAGCCTTTTCAACGGTCTGCAAAATGCGTTCTATCTTCTCCACCGTAGCAGCAGACAGAACCACCTCGCCGCATTGTTCACACTTCATGCAGGGAACATTCTTGATAACGACAACGCAGTTTTTCAGTTGTACCGTGTGAATGGTGGTGCTGGGCTTCATTTCGCCTTTGCAGAAAAAGCAAGTCATATTTATTCCCCTTTCTTCTTTCGCTCTGTATAGGTAGCGTTCCAGTGGTCGAGATCAGGCCAGTACGCTGTAATAATCCACAGTGCATCCTCGTGGATACCGCACACCACATGGAGCCAGCGTCCAGCCAGATTCACGCCAAGCACAAGGCAGGATGGACAGCGGTAGTCCTCTGGTCTGTACTCTATTATTCTGCCGCTCTGGATGGCTTGCCGAATGTCAGCCAGCAGGATACCACGCTCATATAAGCGAGCCTGCGAATGCGCCGTCAAGAAGATTTGTCCGCTGCTGGCTAGTGTGCGCAGATTCTCTATTGTCAATTCCATCAGGCGGTTTCCTCTCCATCTGGTTCAGAAAGAATCTTTTTGAAAAGTTCTTCTGTCGTTCCGCTGAAATGTTCCCCACCGCCATTGTCTAGTTCTTTCATTGCAGCGAGGGTTTCAGCGTTCGGCGTTTCATCTGGTACAGACTTCAACAGAATATCAAGACAATACCGCTGAACGCTCTTGCCAGCGTCCGCAGCAGCCTTGCGAATCCTTGCCCCATCCTCTTTAGACGGTCGGAGCATGATATTGTCCTGCCTACGGTTATAGGCTGCATTTGATTTCTTCTTTGCTTCACTAATCGGCATGGTATCACCTCTTTGAGATGATTATACCACAGTATCAGCGGCACGTCAACGTGTATATTTTGAACAACAAAGGCACGTTAACATTGTGCAGTTTGCAAATAGACAGTAGGACATTAACGTGCTATACTATAGACACAGCAAGGGAGTGCAACCGGCAAGGGGCGAAGGATGTACCGGGAGCGCAAGAGCGTAACGCCAGCTAAGACAGTAACCCGCTCCCATCTGCTGTATATGAAAAATGACCCGGTGTCCACTTCCACATGACACACCGAGCCAAACCCCACAGGGTCAAGCCCATTATAACAAAGGCTGACCCGCAAGTAAAGAAGCGAGGTCTTAAAAATGAAGTACGATTTACACAAGATTATGTGCCGTGCATGGGCATTGTACCGCAAGGGCGTTGCAGCATTCGCAGAGTGCTTGCATCGTGCGTGGAGCAGCGCAAAGGCTGAACCCATCAACGCCCAGCGCATCGAGGAAGCCCAGCAGACCGCCGGGATTGAAGAAGAATGCCGGACGTGGGCAGACTGGAAGAAGCAGGGGCGTGAAGTCCTGCACGGTGCAAAGGCCGCTTTCCAAGTCCTCTTGATTTACGCAAGCAAGGGCGACAATGCAAGCTATAAAGCATCGTTCTTCCCTGAATCCCTTACCCAGCCGATGAATGCATAATCACAAGATGCACGAGCACATGAACACATGAACACGAGATATAGAAAGGACAGTACAAAATGAACGGGCAGAACAGCACCAAGCGCACCGCAGAAGTCAGCCAGATTGCAAGCCTGATTCGAGCCAAAGCCCAGAAGCACCCCGAAGTGATTGATATTGTGGTCGCTCTGATTGACCGGGTATCACGGAGCAGCCAGCCGGAGATTGAAGCGTTGGGCAAGCAGCTTGAACAGCACGAGGGCGATTATCCCGCTATTATGAAGCTGCTGAACATCCAGCCCAGCCCCCAGCACTAAACAGCACACAGCACAGCGCAGAGCCTGAAAATAAAGGGTTCTGCGCTCTTTTTATGTTCGGCAATATACTTTCATTGCCAAACCCTAAAAGCCTGTTTCCCACGCATCTGCACAGACATCCCACGCAGCCAGAAGCGAAGCCGATACAATGCCGTCACATCTGGCGGTATCTGTGAGGGTGCCTTAAAGCAGGGTCTCCCCAAAAATGGGGACACCCTCAAAGGCGGGTGCATCCAGAAGCGGATTGACCCCGCAAGGCATCACAATTCTGTGATAGTGCTATCAGCTGGACAGGTGCAAGGGGGTCGTTTTCCCTGACACCCTTACCGCCCGCAAAGGGTCGTAATTGGGTTACGCTCAATTTTGAGCGCATCCAACACCAGCGCAATTTTACGCCGATCTATGGCAGTCCGTCAGATTGACCCCATCGCCGCTTGTGTCGATGCTGGCACGTTTTTGTGTTGGGGTGTGAATCTGGTTCATGCCCTTGTGTATAGGGTCGGTATCAGATACCGCTCCCAGCCCATAGCAGGGGGCGAGGATAGCTCATTATACAGCCGTATGATATAGGCAGGGGCATATAGAATCCGTGTGCAGCCAGTCCCACAGAAGCCCATTTTTTGAAGATTGTCCCACATTCCGCCCACATTCCGGGCAATATCCGCACTGTGATAAAGCAAAAATCCCACGATACACGCCGCCATTTTAGCGGTGTATCGCAGGATTTTTCTTGGAGCTAGTGACAGGAGTTGAACCTGCAACCCACTGATTACAAATCAGTTGCGCTGCCATTGCGCCACACCAGCATCGGTTACCTAGATAGTATACCACCAGCGGGCGGGTTTGGCAAGGCTTGATTTCTGATTCTACGGTTATTCCACGGTCACGCTCTTGGCGAGATTGCGGGGCTTATCCACATCACAGCCGCGCAGAACAGCCATATAGTAGGCAAACAGCTGCAGCGGAACGATGAGCTGCAGGGGCATCAGCAGGTCATCGTAGTCATCCAGACGCACCACATAGTCGGCCACGCCATCGGGCACCACGGCATCCCGGGTGGTGAAGAGCAGGACTTTTGCGCCGCGGCTCTTGGTCTCCTTGGCGTTGGAGATGGTCTTTTCGTAGACCTGCTTCTGGGTGGCAAGGGCGATCACCGGCACGCCGTCTGTTACCAGACTGATGGTGCCATGCTTGAGTTCACCCGCCGCGTAAGCATCCGAGTGGACATAGCTGATTTCCTTCAGCTTCAGGCTGCCCTCCAGCGAGAGCGAATAGTCGAACCCGCGGCCGATGAAGAAACAGCTCTGGGTATTGACGAAACGGCTGGCCAGATACTTGATCTGCTCACAATCGGCCAGGCGGGGCTTGATGACTTCCCCGGCCCGGAGCAGCTCTGCTGTCAGGCGGCGGATCTCGGCATCGGTCTGCATTCCCCGGGCGTAAGCCAGCCGCAGAGCGAACAGGTAGAGCACGCACATCTGCACCATGTAGGCCTTGGTGGAGGCCACGGCGATCTCAGGACCGGCATAGGTGTACATGACATAATCCGCCGCGCGAGCAATGCTGCTGCCCACCACATTCACAATGGCCAGCACCGGCACACCCCGGCTCTTGGCCAGCTTGAGGGCAGCCAGCGTATCGCTGGTCTCGCCCGACTGGCTGATGATGATGACCAGATCCTCCGGCCGCAGGATGGGGTTCCGGTAGCGGAACTCGCTGGCGATCTCCACCTGTGCGGGCACCCGGGCCAGCGCCTCGATGGCAGCCTTGCCCACCATGCCCGCGTGCATGGCCGTGCCGCAGCCCACCAGATGCACCGTGCCGATGCGGCGCAGCCGCTCATCCGTCAGCTCAGGAACGCGCAGGTCGGGCAGACCGTTCTCCACACGGGGGCTCACCGTGGCCGTGATGGCCGCAGGCTGTTCGTTGATCTCCTTCAGCATGAAGTGCGGGTAGCCGCCCTTTTCAGCGGCTTCCTGATCCCAGTTGGCGGTCAGAACTTCCCGCTCCACCGGCTCCGCGAACTCATTGTAGAAGCGGATGCCGTCGGCGTTCACCACCGCCATGTCCCCCTCTTCCAGCACGCTGTACCGGCGGGTATATTTCAGCAGCGCCGGGATATCCGACGCAATAAAGTTTTCCTCTTCGCCCCAGCCCACGATGAGCGGGCTCTCCCGCTTGACCGCGAACAGGGTATCCGGGAAATCCCGGAACAGGACAGCCAGCGCATAGCTGCCCCGCACCATGGCCAGGGCGGCGCGCAGAGCCTTGAGGGGCTCGCCCTCATAGCAGCTGTCGATGAGCTTGACCAGGACCTCGGTGTCGGTCTCGCTCTCAAAGGTATAGCCCTTGGCCATGAGCCGCTCCTTCAGCACACCATAGTTCTCGATGATGCCGTTGTGGACGATGCTCACCCGGGGCGTGGAATGCGGGTGGCTGTTCACATCGCTGGGCTCCCCGTGGGTCGCCCACCGGGTATGGCCGATGCCGCAGCCGCTCCGGGCCAGAGCCTCCACCGCCAGCCGCTTGCGCAGCTCAGCCAGACGGCCCTTGCTCTTGACCACCCGGATGCCGCCCTCCAAAGCCAGGGCCACACCGGCGGAATCATAGCCGCGGTACTCCAGCTTTTCCAGACCATCCAGCAAAACATCCTGTGCATTCCGTTTTCCAACATAACCAACAATGCCACACATACAAAACACCTCCATGCCGACAGCCCGGCGCAAAAAACGCGCGCAGCACAGCTGTCAGCCTCCTGTAACAGTTTATGTTCTTGTATGGCTTTCTTTGAGGGGATCTGTTACGGTATCACTGCCGATTTTTGCCCCTCTCTGCGGCTGGTATAGCCCATGGTCAGCCGGAGAAACATCCGCCGAATTTTTCGATGATTCCTCTCCTCGTCACCCTCACGGCTGTCACCCGTGTGGCCCGGCGCTTTGTGTCAACTGGTGGTAGACATCACTCCTCTCAATTAGAATCCTCTTAGACAAAGCCCTGCTATTAAACCCCACCGTCATCCCTTCGGGATGACACCGCCCCTACTAGGGGCGGCCTTGGCAGAGCAATACAGTTTGTGTAAACTTTACGAAATGCCAAGGGCCCCACTATTAGGGGGGCTGGCGGGCGTAAGCCCGCCTGAGGGGTTTGACCCATTATCTTTTTCCCAGCATCTTATGCAGCTTCGGCCGCCACACCAGCTGATACACCTGCAGCAGGTTGTGGAGCGCCCGGTCATACAGCAGAAAGGCAACGTTGCCCATGGCAAGGGTGGCCAGCGAGACCGCCAGCGCGGTGGTCTTCAGCTCCTGCGAAATGCCGCCCGCAGGCACCAGCAGCAGCACCAGCCCGTACATGGCCAGCACGGCACCGTTGCAGAGCAGCAGCTTGCACAGCACCCGCACCAGTGGCAGACGGATGCGCTCAAACCGGGGCTTGACCAGCGGGTAATACCCCAGCAGGAACACAAAGACCAGCGCCACCTCCTTATCCGGCACAAAGAGCAGGCTGAGCAGGCTCACCGCGCCGTAGGCTGTCAGGGCCATGGTCCTGCCGCACTCCACGCAGACCGTGGCGATAAGCAGGCTGGCCACCGCCGGGGCAATGAACATCAGCACCGGCACCACGGCCCCCAGCAGCATCAGGGCCACGCTCAGGGCAGCAGCCATGCCGCAGTAGGCCATAGCCCAGCTCTTGCGGGCCTTCACGGCAGCTCCCAACGCACGGGCTGGTTCTCCGGGTCCAGCGGCTCCACCGCATGGCGCAGGCCCAGGATCATAATATTGTCGATCAGGCTCTTGTTCAGCTTGACATCCAGCATCCCGTAGGCGCGCACCAGATCGTTTGCCGCAGCCAGCGACTGCCGCCGGGCATTTTCCAGTGCAGCACCGGGGTCCTCGACACCATTGACCAGATACACATTGTACCGCTCGGCCCGCTTGTCATCGGCCACACGGCCCGCCTTATCCAGCAGGTAGAACACCCGCCCGATGCAGCTGCCGATATAGCGCATACTCTTGCGCTGGCTGTTCTCATCGGTGGCGAGCGTGGAGTAGAGCGCGCCGTAGATGTTGCTCATAGGCTCGGCAACCTCGGTGTAGTTCTTGGCGTTCAGGTTCATCTGAACGATCGCCTGCTCCTGCTCCTGTTCAAACAGCCGTTCCAGCGCGGGATTCTCCTGCACGGCCTTTTCGTAGGCGCGGCGGAGCAGGATGCGGTCGATGGTGCGCTTCACCCGCTGTTGGAAGGGCAGCTCGTCACTGCGGCGGTCCTGCAGCTTATGCCAGCCCAGCAGCACCTCCACCTGCGCGGCCAGCCGGATCCCCTGCGTCTGGCACATCATCGGCCTCCAGCAGAGCGTCCAGGGCAGGCGCACCTTTTTGCAGGTCGCCTCCCGCCCGGCCAGGCTGTCTGACAGCAGTGCGAACAGAACCCCGTTGTGCTGCAGCTGACTGCACGAGTAGAGCCCGTAGGTCGTGTTCAGCTGATACTGCACGCCCCGCAGGTACCATTGGTAGATATTATAATCCCGGATGGTAAGCTCCGGAAGATAAGGCCGCATCCGACCGTCCATGTCTTTTTATTCTCCTGTTTACTTTTTCTTGAACTCGACGGTACGCTTCCCGTCAAAGCCCTGCTTGGGCATCGGCTTTGCCTTGTGCTCAAACTTGGGGGCCTCGTAGTACATATACAGCTGGCAGGGGATCATACCGTTGTACATCTTGCGGCGCTTGTTGGCGCGCTTGCCGTAGTGGCTCTCAAACTCCATATCGGCAGTGATGGCGTACAGGCCCGCGCAGGGATGCTCGGCCATCTGCTGGCCCAGGGTGCGGGCCAGCTTGGCGGCACCCTCGATGGTGTTCATCCGCTCGCCGTACGGGGGATTGGTCAGAACGATGGCTTCGGGCTTTGCCGCAAAGTCAGCAACATCGGCCACCTCAAAATGGCAGCGCTTTTCCACACCGGCCAGCTTTGCGTTGGCATTGGCCAGTGCCACGGCGGCGGGGTCGATATCGTAGCCAAAGGCCTCAAAGCCCACATCTAGCTTGGACTCTGCCAGCGCTTTCTGGCGCTGCTCGGCCCAGAGGGAAGCGGGCACAAAGCTGTAACGCTCGGCGGCAAAGCGGCGCTTAAGGCCGGGGGCAATGTTCATGGCCTTCTGGGCGGCTTCGATCAGCAGGGTGCCGCTGCCGCAGAAGGGATCTTCCACCAGACTGTCGCGGCGGACACGGCCCAGGTCGGCAATGGTCGCGGCCAGCGTCTCACGGATGGGGGCCTCCATGGCGTTGCGGCGGTAGCCGCGCTTGTGCAGGCCCTCGCCGGTGGTATCCAGCATGATCTCGCAGACATTCTTGCGCAGCATGAAACGGATCTTGTACTCCGCGCCGGTCTCGGGCAGAACAGAGGTATGATGCTTGTTCATCAGGCGCTTGACCACAGCCTTTTTGATGATGCTCTGGCAGGCAGGCACGCTGGTGAGCTGGCTGTTCAGGGAAGAGCCGGTCACAGGGAAAGCGGCATCGGCGGGCAGCAGCTCTTCCCAGGGGATGCTGTACACGCCGTCAAACAGCTCATCGAAGGTGGAAGCGGGGTAGGTGTTGAGGAGCAGCATCACGCGCTCCACCGTGCGCAGGTTCAAGTTGGCGGCAGCGATCATCTCCGGCCCGCCCGCAAAGGTCAGGCGGCCATCCCCTACCCGGATGTTCTCGGCCCCGATGCGGGTCAGCTCAAATTTCGCAGTTGCCTCGCAGCCAAAGAAGCAGGGTGCGATCAGTTCAAATTTTGCAGGCATTCTGGTTCCTTTCTTGTCCGTGGGCGTTGCCGCACCACCAAAAAACAGGCCCGCCCCGCTGGGGCAGGCCAGGTTCGTTCTATGGCTCAGCGGCCGCGGCGGGAGCGCGGTGCATAACCGCCGCCGCGGCGGTTGTTGGTCTCGTGGTCGAGGTCGGCCATCTTTTCCTCGCTCTGGCTCTTGAAGCGGCTCATCATATCCTCAAAGCTCAGGTTATCGCTCTTGGCCGGGGCCTTGGGCTGCCACACACGGGGGGCAGCGTCCCGGGCAGGGCCGCGTCCGCCCTCACGAGGGGGCCGTCCGCCGCCGCGGGAATTGCCGAAATGGCCGCCCTCGCGGGGGCCGTTCTGGCGCGGGCCGCCGGGCCGGGGCCCACGGTCACTGCGCGGCTGACGGGGTGCCGGCGGCAGCAGCCGCTTGATGGACAGCGCGATCTTGCCGTCCGGTGCAATGTTGATGACCTGCACCTTCACAGCGTCGCCGTCGTGCAGCACCGTGTTGATATCCTGCACATATTCATTGGACACCTCGGAAATGTGGACCATGCCCGATTTGCCCTCAGGCAGCGCAACAAATGCACCAAAGGGCTTTACGCCGGTCACACGGCCTTCCAGTACGTTCCCTACCTCAATTGCCAAAACTCAATACTCCTTGCTCTCTTTTTGTGGGGGCACCGGGTCTGTCCGCAGAGCTGCCCGGCGGGGTGTGCCCTCAGTTGCCGGTCACATCCACAAAGATGCGCTCGTTGGGGGCTGCGTAGTTGTAAGAATCCCGGGCGACCCACTCGGTCACATCGTCGGCATCGCCGCTGAGGATGCGCTTCATCTCCTCGTTCTGGGTCTTTTGCTGTTCGATCTGCTCGCTCAGCGTCTGCAATTCCGCACGCCGGGAGCTGATGGACACCTGATTGGAGATGTAGGCCACCAGCATACTCAACAGCAGCAGAATGAAGAAAAGACGAAGGATCGTCCGCACAAACGGGCTGCGTCTGCGCTTTTTCCGGGTGGTATTTGCCATTTTTCAGCGCCTCCTGTGCTCAGCAGGCCCGAAACGCCTGTACTCTTACTTTGATACGTTAGAATTATACAACAACCGCCGTGTGCTTGGCAAGTTCTTTTTCGGTTTTTTTGCGCTTCTTTTTTGCGTGCGGCGCGCTCTGGCCTGCTCCGCCCGTTTTTTGCGGGCTGCTGCCAGCGGCTGCAATGCCCGCCGGGCCAGCCGGAGCGGCCCCGCCGCCAGCCAGAACAGCCCCTGTTCAAGTGCCTGCAGGGCAGGCCGCAGAAGCCGTTCGGCCCCAAAAGCACAGAGAAAGGCGCTGCCCGGCATATACCACCGCAGCACGCCCCCGGCGCTCAGGGCGGCGGCATAGCTCTGCAGCCCCAGCAGGACAGCCCCCACAAGGGCCATATCCGGCAGGAACGCCGCCCGCCCCCTGACCGGAAACACCGCGCGCACGCTGCCCAGCACAAGGCCCAGCAGGGCGCAGGCAGCCGCCTCCTGCCCGATGAGCGTGGGCGCAAGGGCCGGTGCCATCAGCGGAGCAGCCGGGACAGAAAGCCGCCCGGGGTGCGCGCGGCGGTATACTCCACCGTGTCGATGCGGCCCGTCAGCTTCACTTCCCCGCTGTCGAGGTCAAGGCTGGTCACGTTGAGCTGTGCTCCGGCCAGCTGCAGCACGCCCCGGGCTGTTTCAATGGCGGCGCTCTCCGCGTTGCACTGCAGCACCCGTCTGACTCCTGTTACCGTCAGCTTTTCCCGGTTCTCCAGGATGAGGTCGCTGTTCCCCGCCTGCTCTGCCATGCACCTCTCCCCCTTCTGGTGAAGGTTATGCAAACAGCTTCCGGGATAGAACCTCTCCGTCAGCCCTTCGGGCTGCTATCTCTCCTAATAGGCGAGGCAAGAATACAGCAGCATAAACCTGGCTCCCCTATTAGGGGAGCTGGTGCAAAGCGCCTGAGAGGTTATTCCGAAATGATCTCGTACATCTCCCGGGCCACATCCTTGGTGCGGGGCTCCACATCAGAGAGCACCTTTACCTTGATGGGCCGGTTGCCGAAGGTGACCTCGATGATGTCCCCTTCCTTGACTGCCTGGCTGGCCTTGGCGATCTTGCCATTGATGAGGATGCGGCCCGCATCGGCCACCTCATTTGCCACGGTGCGGCGCTTGATGAGCCGCGAAACTTTCAGGTATTTATCCAGTCTCATGTTATGATCCTCCAGAAAAGCAGGCCCTCTCCATCATTGCGCTTTGTCCGCCGCCGCACCTCCGGACAGGGGAACTGGCAACGCGAAGCGTTGACTGAGAGGTTTTACAAAAAAACCGCCGGAACCACTGCGGCCCCGGCGGCAAAGATCAAACTTACAGGGTATCCTTCAGAGCCTTGCCCGGCTTAAAGACAATGCTCTTGGAAGCAGCGATGGTAATGGGCTCACGGGTGCGGGGGTTGATGCCCTGGCGCTCTGCACGCTCACGGATCTCAAAAGTGCCAAAGCCGGAGATGGTGATCTTCTCACCCTCAGCCATTGCCTTGCTCAGTGCGTCGAAAGCGGCGTTGACAGCCAGCTCGGCGCTCTTCTTGCTCATCTCGGTGTTTGCTGCAACCTGTGCGATCAGATCGGTCTTGGTCATAATGGGGTACCTCCACAAAATTTTACTCAGCTTTTTCTATCAGACAGTGGCAGGGCGTTCCTGCCCGTCTGAATCTTCGGTCTTTTGCAGCAGCTCCTGACGGAACCGCCCGGATGCAAAGGTCAGGGCCTCTTCCGCGTCCACACCGGCCAGCCGCATGGCATTGGCCGCTGCAAACAGCAGCGCTCCGGCCCGCTCGGCGGCATTTTCCGGCACCGCTTCCTCCCAGCCGCGCTCGGCAGCCTTCAGGGCAGCGGCGGCATCCTCTGCCGTCTGCGCAAACGCGCCCTTGCGGGCGGCACGCTTCTGCATCTTCTGGGCATACATCAGGGCGGGCAGGGTGGCCGGAACCGTGTTCAGCTCATCCGCCAGCGTGGTGCGGCCCTTTTCCTTATTTTTGAGCGCATCCCAGCTGTTTATACCGGCATTTTCAGCCGCCGAAGAGGCAAAGATGTTCGGGTGCCGGAACACCAGCTTCTCGCACACCTCCCGGCAGACCTGCTCGAAATCGAACCGGCCCCGCTCTTCCTCAATGACGGTATGGAACGCCACCTGCATCAGCACGTCGCCCAGCTCCTCGCGCATCATGGCTGCGTCGTCGGCATCAATGGCTTCCAGCGCCTCGCAGGTCTCCTCCAGAAAATTCTTCCGGATGGATGCGTGGGTCTGCACCTTATCCCAGGGGCAGCCGTTTTCTCTGTCACGCAGAATGCGGATGATCTGCAGCAGATCCTCCGCCGTGTAGCGTTCCCGTTCGGGCCAGTCCTGCATGGGTGCACTCCCCTTTCCTCTGCTCAAAAACCTGAGCTCGATTGTACCGCAGAATCTGCGATTTTTCAAGGGGACAAGCGCATTTTCCGGCTTTTCATTTCAATTGTTTCCAGAATTTTCACACTTTGCCCTGTTTCTGTGCAGAAAGGGCGGCATCCCCCTACGGGGACACCGCCCTTTCAAGGCTTTTGCGTTACAGCTGTGCGCCGCACTTGTTGCAGAACAGCGCATCCTCAGAGACCGGCGCGCCGCACTGGGGGCAGGTCTTTTTGTCCGTGTCAGGCTTTTTGTCCTTTTCCACGGTCGGCTCAACGGTGATGCCGCTGCCCTCGGCGGGCTCCTCGTCCAGATCGTGGGTGATGACCTCGGCAGCGGGGCCAAGGCTCTCCTTGAGGGCGTTCAGATTTGCCTCGATGCTGCTGATCATCTCGATATACTTATCCACAAGGGGCTGGTTCTCCTCGTTGCCCTTGGCCAGGCTGTAGACCAGTGCACCCAGCTGACGCTGTGCCCGGGCAAGCTTGGTCTGTTCCGAGACGATCTTTGCCTGCGTTCTGCCGCGCTCTGCCAGATCCATGGCGGCATTGCGGCCCTTTTCCGCATATTCCAGACCCATTTCCTTGATCTTATTGAAATCCATAATGACACCTCTCTTACGGGCATTGGCCCTGTGTGTGCTGTCAGATGATGGTTTCATTATAGCGCACTCAGGCACTGATTGCAACGAATCCACCGCAACTTTTACAGTTTCGTGCGGATTTGGAAACAATTTTTTCGCATTTGAACAAGAGAATGGAACATTTTCCCCGCAGAGCGCGATTTTATTTTACGGCACTGCCGTAGAACTCCCGCAGCATGCTGTCGGCGGGCAGAAGCTCCAGATCCAGCGGGACCACATGCTCAAAGCGGCGGGCAGTCTCGTCCCAGAGCTCTGCGTTGTGGCCCTCCAGCGTGAACTGGCGGCGCACGATGCCCAGCAGCCTGGAGATCAGGCCCAGCTCATAGGTAAAGGAGGTGTCCAGCAGAAAGTCCGCTGTGGTCTTGAAGCCCTTGATATACCGGGTCTCGCCGTCCAGCACTCGGTCCCACATGGCAAGGGTCTTTTCAGGGCTGCGGCCCCGGGCGGCAGCGTCCCGCAGGGTGCGGCGGCACAGGCGGATGTCCTGGGTGTTGATGACCCGGCGGCCGTCGATGGCATATTCCTCCCGCAGGCCGGCGTAGATGCGGTAGACATCCTCCGCAGGCACAAGGCCGGTGAGCTCCGGGTTCAGGGCATGGATGCCCTCCACGATGCAGACACCGCCCTGCAGGTCCACGGCCTCGGTCTCGTCGGAGCGCCGCTCGTTGGCAAAATCATAGATCGGCAGGGTGGTCCTGCCCGTCTCGCTCAGCTCATGCAGGCACTGCCGGACAAGGGGCAGGTCCATGGTATCGGGATTTTCGTAATCCAGGGTGCCGTCGGGCAGGCGGGGGTAGAACTCCGCCCCACGGAAAAAATTATCCAGGCTGACCACATGGGCGTATGTTCCCTGCCGGATCAGCTCCTCGGCCAGCTTGTGGGCGCTGGTGGTCTTGCCGCTGGCCGACGGGCCGGTGAGCATGACGATCTTGGTGCCGGAAAGGCGCACCTTTTCGGCGGCGTACTTCACGCGGTCGCGGTAGCTCTGCTCACTCAGGGCGGCAAGTTCCTGCGGACTGCGGGCGGCAACGTTGTACAGCCCGACTTCAACCAGACGTTTCGGGACCCAAATCGTGATCATAAAAATCAGCCACTCCTTTTTTGCGCTCCAGTACCTCCGCAAAGCGCTGGATATACTCTGTCGGATACTTGAAATTGAAGATGCGCTGCATCCGTCGGCCGCCGTCGGCCACCAGCTTGGTGCTGCCGCCTGCTCCGGCCGAGAGGATGGTCTGGACTTCCTCCATGATATAGATATTATAGTACCCCTCGTGGCCCGGCTTGCACCAGCCCACATTTTCCAGATTCTGCAGGGTGTTCTTCTGGCGATAGAGGTAATAGGGGCGATATCCTGCATCGGCCAGCAGCTGGCATTTTTCCAGCATGGCCGCTACGTCTGCGTAATCGTTCTCCTTCTGGTCCTCGATGACGATGCGGGAGGCCCGCTTGAGGGTCAGGGTGTGAACGGTGATGTTCTCAGGGTCCAGCGCGATGGCCTGCCGCAGGCTGTGCTCAAAGCCCGCGACCGTATCGCCGGGCAGGCCCGCGATGAGGTCCATGTTGATGTCCTCATGGCCCGCCCTCCGGGCATCGGCATAGCAGTCCAGGATATCCTGCGCCGAGTGCCTGCGGCCAATGCCCGCCAGCACCTCGTCCGAGAAGGTCTGGGGGTTGATGGAAATGCGGGTGGCACCATACTCTTTGATGACAGCCAGCTTTTCGGCATCGGTGCAGTCAGGGCGGCCCGCCTCCACCGTGTACTCCACCACCTTGGAAAGGTCAAAGTTCTCCCGCACCGTACCCATGAGCTGGCGGAGCTGGTCAGCGGACAGGCTGGGGGGGGTGCCGCCGCCGATATAGATGCTGCACAGCTTCAGTCCTGCCTTGTCGGCCTGCTCCCGGATGGCCTCCACCTCTCTGCACAGGCAGTCCACATAGGGCTGCACCAGCTTGCGGTCCCGGTCAAGGTTGCAGCTGACAAAGCTGCAGTAGCTGCACCGGGAGGGGCAGAACGGGATGCCGAGATACAGGCTGTACGTTTTTGGGGCGCTGCCCAGCTTCAGGATGGGTTCCTGCAGGTCGGCGATGGCCTTGGCCATGTCGTACTTCTGCCGGGAGCAGTCAAAACGCTCCAGAAAGAACCGGTCGATGTCGGCTTTGGTCCATCCCGCGGCCCGCTTGTCGTGGATGAGCCGCACCGGGCGCACGCCGGTCATCTTGCCCCAGGGCGGGCGGATTCCGGTCCAGCTCCGCAGCAGGTCATAGGTCAGGCTGGCAAGGGTGAACTCCACCGTCTCGCCGCCTGCTTCCACGGGGCGGGGCAATGGAGCCGCCGCATCCCTGCTCTGGCCCTGCTCCCGCACCATGGCGTACAGACTATCCTCTTTTTTCTCGGCCCAGACACAGTCCTCGCCCTCTTCCGGCGGGGTAAGGGTGAGCGGAGCCATAGGGTAAAACAGGCGCACCAGATGCTCCACCTCGTAGCCGGAGGGCAGGCCGGTAATATAAATCTTCATGTTTTTCTCTCTTTATCCTTAAAAATCCGCATTCCCGCCGCGCAGGGCGCTGCGGATATAGTAATTGTTCGCCAGTTCCTCGCCAAGGGTGGAAAAATCCCCGTGGCCGGGCAGCAGCTGGGTCTCTTTGGGGATGGGCAGGCCCGCCAGCTTGCGCAGGCTGGCATCCATTTTCTGCATACTGCCGCCCTCCAGATCGGTGCGGCCAATGCTGCCCTGAAACACGGTATCGCCCACAAAGAGATAGTCCCCGCACAGCAGCACCACACCGCCCTCGGTATGGCCGGGGGTGTGCCAGACGGTAAAGGTCAGCTCATCCACGGTGAGCTTTTCCCCCTCCTGATAGCCGCTGTCCGCGCTTTTCAGGGGAAAGAGCTGGCTGCCCCTGCAGTCGGCAGGCTCACAGTAGATCCTGGCCTTCCACTCCCGGCTCAGCACCCCTGCACTGCCCACATGGTCATAGTGGCCGTGGGTGCAGAGGATGGTAGTAAGCGTCGCGTTGTTCTCTTTGAAAATTTTATCGTACTCCTGCACTTCGGCGGCGGGGTCAATGACCACTGCATGGCCCGCGTCGGAGATCAGGACAAAGCTGTTGGTATAAAGCGGCGCAGCGCCGAGAAGATGAAATGCTTTCATATCCTATATCCTTCTAACTGTTCAGATGTTCCGGCTTTGCCGGGGGCGGGCCGTTACGAGTGGTGCGCCCACTCGTCCGTGTCGATGACAATGGTACAGGGCCCTTCGTTCACCAGAGACACCTGCATATCCGCGCCGAACTCGCCGTGCTGCACGTCTCTGAGGCCCTGCCGGTTCATCTCGGCAAGGAACAGCTCGTAGGCATCCACCGCAAGCGGGGCCCGGGCCGCTTTGATAAAGCTGGGGCGGTAGCCCTTTTTCGTGTCGCCGTAGAGCGTGAACTGGCTGACCACCAGTGCCGAATAGCCCAGGTCCTTTGCACTGAGGTTCAGCTTGTCGTTTTCGTCCTTGAAGATGCGCAGGCCCGCGCACTTATCCGCCAGCTTGGGCACGATGTCCAGCGTATCGGTATCCCGGACACCCAGCAGGATGACCAGGCCGGGGCCGATGGAACGGGGCTCCCCGCCGTTGACCCGGACAGAAGCGGAGGACACTGCCTGAATGACTGCACGCATGGTTTAACTCCTTGTCACTTTGAGCACATCCTTAATCTTGGACAGACGCGCCACCACGCGGTTCAGGTGCTCGGTATTGTTGATGCCGATGGTCAGGCTGACCACGGCGCAGTTGTTTTCCACCTGACGGGCGTTCATGGTGTAGATGGGCACCCGGATATCGGCCAGAGCGCTCAGCACATCCCGCAGCAGCTCGTTGCGGTCCAGCGCCACGATCTCAAGGCCGGCCTTGTAGCTGTCCTTGACGCTGTCGGCCCAGTAAGCCTTGACCCAGCGGGGGGCGTTGGTGGGGTCCTTCATGCTGGAGATGGCATTGACACAGCTCTGCTTGTGGATGGACACGCCAAAACCGCGGGTGATAAAGCCCACGATGGGGTCGCCGGGCAGCGGGCTGCAGCACTTGGCGAACTTGATGGGGGTGTTGTCGAAGCCCTCCACCACCACACCGTCGGTGGCGTGGACCCTGCTCAGATCCACCCTGGCCAGCTGCTCGTTCTTGCCCTCCTCGCTCTTCCGCTTCTGCCACTCTTCCTTCAGCTTGGGCAGGCAGTTGGCAATGGTGATGCCGCCGTAGCCGATGGCGGCATACAGCTCCTCGGCGTTGTTCTGGCGCAGGCGGCGGCAGCAGCTGCCGATGAATTCATCCAGCTCGTCGTCGGGGATGAAGATCATCTCCCGGCGCAGCTCCCGGGCCAGCGTGTCGCGGCCCTCCTGGATGTTTTCCTCCCGGCGCATCTTCTTGAACCAGTTGCGGATCTTGCTCTTGGCCTCGCTGGTGCGCACGATCTTCAGCCAGTCGCGGCTGGGGCCCTTGTCCGCCGGGCCGAGGATGACTTCAATGATCTCGCCGGTGGAAACAACGTGGTCAATGGGCACCATCCGGTTGTTGACCTTGCAGCCCACCATCCGGTTGCCGACGGCGGAGTGGATGGCATAGGCAAAGTCGATGCAGGTGGCACCCGTGGGCAGGTTGATGACATCGCCCTTGGGGGTAAAGGCAAAGACCTCCTCGGGCAGCAGGTCGCTCTTCAGGTCATGGAGCAAGTTGCCGGAATCCTCGCTGACGCGCTGGTTTTCCAGCAGCTGGCTGACCCAGGCCAGGCGCTCGTCCAGCTTATCGTGGCCATCCAGCCCTTCCTTGTACTTCCAGTGGGCGGCAACGCCGTACTCTGCCTGTTCATCCATCTTGCGGGTGCGGATCTGCACCTCAAAGGGGATGCCCTCGTGGCCGATGACGGTGGTGTGCAGGCTCTGGTAGCCGTTGGGCTTGGGGGTGGAGATATAATCCTTGAAGCGGTTGGGCAGCGGGTGGTACATATCGTGGATGAGGCCCAGGGTGCTGTAGCACTCGGCCAGCGTATCCAGAATGACACGGACGGCATAGATATCGTAGATCTCATCGAAGGACTTGTTCTGCATGATGGTCTTGCGGTAGATGCCGTAGATGCTCTTGACCCGGCGCTTGATGGTGGCACCCTCGATGCCGCTCTCCTTCAGCCGCAGCTCGATGACACCGGACACTCTGGCAAGGAACTCCTCCCCTGCACGCTCGCTCAGCATCTTGCTGATCTCCTCGTAGCCCACAGGGTCAAGGTAGTGCAGGCTGCGGTCCTCCAGCTCCTCCTTGACGTTCAGGATGCCCAGACGGTTGGCGATGGGGGCATAGACCTCCATCGTCTCACGGGCCTTGTCGCGGCGCTTCTGCTCAGGCCAGGCATCGCCGGTGCGCATATTGTGGAGCCGGTCGCAGAGCTTGATGATCATCACGCGGACATCCCGGCTCATGGCCAGCAGCATCTTGCGCAGGTTCTCGGCCTGCAGCTCCTCGATGTTGGAGAACTGGATCTTGGTCAGCTTGGTCACGCCGTCCACCAGCAGGGCCACTTCCTCGCCAAAGGCGGCGGTCAGGTCCTCCAGCGTGGTGGGGGTGTCCTCCACCACGTCATGGAGCAGGGCGGCGGCAATGCTCTCCGAATCCATGCCCAGATCCAGCACCAGGCGGGCCACGGCCAGCGGGTGGCAGATGTAGGGCTCGCCGCTGCGGCGGCAGACCCCGTTGTGCGCCTTGTTGGCAAGGTCGTAGGCTTTGGTGATCATCTTCATGTTGTAGGCCTTGCCGCTGGCCTTGATGGCCTCGCAGAGTTTCTCCCAGGTAACGATCTCAGGCCGCACCTCGCTGGGCAGAGCACCCTCGGGCGCGTCGGCCGGCAGGGCCGTGGCGTTCACGGTAGACACCTCCGGCACCGGCTGATGCAGATGCGTTTTTGCGGAGTAAAGATCCTCCGCTGGTTTCTTTCCCTCTGGCATATTTTTACTCCTCCAGACATTTCAGGATGGGGGCATCGGCCAGGTTCTTCTTGCCTGCCGTGGGAACCAGCTCCCAGAACTTTGCCCCGCCGCGCTCCACGGCGGCGATCAGGCCCACCTGTTCCAGGGCCGTCAGGGCCACCAGCGTTTTGCCGCTGTGCTCCTCCCCCAGCTTTGCAAACAGGGGCTGCATATCCTCGGCGTGCCAGCGCCGGGCCTGCAGTTCCCGGTAAACGGTAATGATATCACTGCGCTCCGGTGCGATCAGGGCGCGCTGCTGTGCAGTCAGCGGGCTGCCGCGGCGCAAAGCCTGCACCAGCGCGGTCTGCTGGGCGGCGGCGTTGCCAAAGCCCGCCGGGTGCAGCTCCAGAATGCGTCCCGAAAGCTGCGCGCCCCGGGCGGCCTCGTAAACAGAGAGGCTCAGGGCCGCGTCCACCACATCGCCGGTGGCATAGGGCAGCTGCTCCGGGTGCATCCCGAACCAGACCGCATAGATGCAGGCATTGCCCTGCCGCAGGCGCAGGCGGCAGTGCCGCCCCTCCGAGACAGGGTAGACTCCCTCCACCACGGCCTTTTCCAGCAGGAACACCGGGGCGGGGTTCTCGGCACCGTAGGGAGCCAGCTGGTCCAGCCGCCGGACAGATTCCACGGTGATGCGGTCGAGATGGATGGACAGGTCGCATTCCAGCGGTGGGGTCACCAGCACCGGGCACTCCCGGGCGGCCCACTCGTTCAGGCGGCGGCGCAGCTCCGGCAGGTTCTCCTCCCGTACCGAAAGGCCCGCCGCCATGGCGTGGCCGCCGAAGCGGAGGAGAAGATCCTCGCAGGAGGCAATGCAGGCGTGCAGGTTGAAGCCCTGCACACTGCGTCCGCTGCCCTTGCCCTCGCCGTGCTCATCAATGGACACCACGATGACGGGGCGGCCGGTCTTTTCCACCAGCCGGGATGCCACGATGCCAATGACACCGGGGTGCCAGTCCCGGCCCCAGATCAGGATGACCCGGTCCTCCAGAATGGCGGGCTCGGCCTCCAGCTGGGCCTGCGCGGCCTTGGCGATCTCGCCCTCGGTCTCCTGCCGGGCGGCGTTGATCTCGTTCAGTTTATGTGCCAGCTCGGCAGCGCGTTCCTCATCCTCACACAACACCAGCTGCAGGGCGGTCACAGCGCTGTCCATCCGGCCCGCCGCGTTGATGCGGGGGGCAATGGCATAGCTGACATTCTCGGCGGTCACGGGCTTGCCGCCCAGCCCCACCTCATCCAGCAGGGCCAGAAGGCCGGGCCGGTCGGAGTGCTGCAGCAGGTGCAGGCCCGCTTTGACCAGGGTGCGGTTCTCGCCGGTCAGGGGCATCACGTCTGCCACGGTGCCCACGGCAGCGAGGTCGCCGCAGTAATCCAGCATCTCCTCGGGCGGGCAGCCGTCCAGCGCGGCACAGAGCTTGAAGGCCACACCTGCGCCGCACAGGCCCTTGAAGGGGCTGGTATCATCGGCGCGGCGGGGGTCCACCACGGCAACGGCTTTGGGCAGAGTATCATGGGGCAGATGGTGATCGGTGACGATCAGGTCCACCCCCAGTGAAGCCGCAAACTCAGCCTCCTCCAGTGCGGAGATGCCGTTGTCCACCGTCACGATGAGCTGGCAGCCCTTATCGTGGATGGACTGGATGGCATTTTTGGAAAGGCCGTAGCCATCGCCTTCGCGGCTGGGCAGCATACACTTGACGTTGGCTCCCATCCCCTTGAGGTGCTGGTAGAGCAGGGCGGTGGCGGTCACGCCGTCCACATCGTAGTCTCCAAAGACAACAATGGTCTCTTCCCGGTCAATGGCATCGAGGATGCGGGCACAGGCCTTGTCCATGTCGGTCAGGAGCATGGGGTCGGTCAGTTCCTCCTCGCCCGACAGCAGGGTCAGGGCCTCGGCAGGGTCAGTAATGCCGCGCGCGGCCAGAATGCCTGCCAGCAGGCCCGCCTCCTTTTGCTGGGCGGCCAGCGTCATCTGATATTTTTCCTCGCTCCACGGCTCCCCATCCATCGTTTCCATGGCGCGGCTTTCCAGCTCCTCGGTGCTCTGCTGGGCAATGGCCGCGGTCAGCTCCTTCAGGGCGGAGCGGTCCAGCGGCTTCAGGTTCCAGGCCCGGTAGGTCGTCATAACAGTCCCTCCCCGGTCAGGCCGTCATTGGCCAGCATTCCCTGCAGCGCGGCGATCTCGCTGGAAACATCCATGGCAACGTCAGAAAGCAGGTTATCATACAGGTTGCTGTAAGCCTGATTCAGGGTGTGCAGGATGCCCGCGATGTCCCGGCGGATGGTCTCTGCATTATCGCCCTGCTGGCCCTGCACATCGTTGTAGGTGTGCAGCAGCTTGAGGGTGGTGGGGATATAGTATTCCGCAAAGCGGCGGGCCTTGGGCAGGCTTTCCGGGTGCGCTTCCAGCCACTCGCAGATGGCGGTGGTGGTCTTTTGCATCGTTTCCAGCTCTTCCCGGCCCTGCGCGTCCTGCATGAGCTGCTGTTCCTGCTCCAGCACCTTGGCAAAGCGGCGGGCCGTTTCGAGGTTCAGGGGCGTTTCGGCGGTATCCCCCTGCTCAGGCTGTGCGGGGGCGGGCTGAGGCTCCGGGCGCTCCTGCGCGGCGCGGTAATCCTCTGCCGTCAGGTACACAGTCTCCGTTTTCTCATCCAGCCAAGCATTCAGCCAGCCCTTGCGGATGCTTTTTTTCAGCCGCTTGAGCGTTTTTTTCTTCTTCTGGTGGGTCAGGTCGGCCAGCATCTCCACCGGCAGGCCCTTGCCGCCATCCATGCTGTCGGCAAGGTCGGCCAGCTGGCCCATCTGCCTGCCCGCTTCCCTCTGGGAAACGCCGCAGGCCGCCATCCAGCCAAAGCCCGCCGTGGCAAGAGCCAGTGCACTGCTGATGATGCCAAGCACGTTGTAGGCGGTGTTCATAACGTAATCCGTGCCCGTCATCAGGATGCCGCCGCCCTCAGCAGTCGACACCACAACGTCGCCCAAAGCAGCCGGCGAAATAAAGCCCAGCCCGATGAGGCAGCCCACTGCGCCCAGCCCGAAAAGCACCGCAAAGGTGATGCCCACAGCCAGCAGAGCCACGCCCGAGTTGTAACGCTCCTTGGCGCATTTCCGCAGCTTTTCCACCGGGGTCAGCTCCGGGCGTGATGCAAAGAAATTTCTGGCCCACTGGGGCATCCCGGCGTACTGCTCTGCCGTGCCGCCGTTGGCATGGGCCTGCCGCTGGCTCTGGTAGTAGCTGTCCCGGGCCTGCCGCATGGCCTTGCCCGCCTCCGAGATGCCGTAATTGGCCGCATGAACAGCGGCCTTGCCCACATCAAAGGCCCGGTCGCCGATGTCCATGCCCCGGCCCTCAAAGCCGTGGACAAAGGCATCGGACATGGTGTCGCCAAAGGCGCGCAGCTGCTCTTCCAGCTCCTGCTGCACCTGTTTTCCCTCGTTTTCTTGTGTTGTATCGTTTTCACGATGGTTCATCAGTATTTCTCACCCTTCTGCCGGTGCATACCGGCCGATGATCGCACGGGCGACCCGCAGGCCGTCCACGGCGGCACTCATAATGCCGCCCGCATATCCGGCCCCCTCGCCGCAGGGGTATAACCCCGCCAGCTGGGCCGATTCCAAAGTCTCCTCCCGTTTCAGCCGCACGGGGCTGCTGGTGCGGGTCTCAAGGCCGGTGAGGATGGCTTCCGGCGCGGTGTAGCCCGCGATCTTGCGCTCGTAGGCGCGCAGGCCCGCCCGCAGGGTATCGGCCAGCTCCCCGGGCAGCAAAGCTCCCAGATCCGCAGCCACAACGCCCCGGTCATAGGTAGGCTCCACCCGGCCGATGTTCAGCTGGCCTTTGCCCTCCAGAAAGCTCTGCACGTTCTCAGCCGGGGCCGCATACGCCCCGCCCCGGCGGCCTGCAGCGTAGGCTTTGGCCTCCAGCTCCCGCTGGAAAGCGATGGCCTTGCGCGGGTCGCCTGCAAAATCCTCAGCTCCCACGCTGACCACCACCGCCGCGTTGGCGTTTTTGCCGTCCCGGGCGTGGTAGCTCATGCCGTTGGTGACCACATGGCCGGTCTCGCTGGCCGAAGCCACCACCTGACCGCCGGGACACATGCAGAAGGTGTACACGCACCGGTCTCCCACATGCTGGGAGAGCTGATACTCACCCCGCGGCAGGGCCGGATGCCCAGCAGCCTCGTGGTACAGGCTCTTCTCGATCTCGCTCTGCAGATGCTCCGCCCGGAAACCCACGCTGAAGGGCTTGCACTCCAGCACAAGACCGCTGTCCATCAGCATCCCGAAGGTATCCCGGGCCGAGTGGCCCACGGCAAACACCAGCGCTTCACAGGGGAAGATCCCGCCGGTGGTAAAGATGCCGGTCAGCCGGCCGTTCTTCTGCTCAAAACCGGTGAGGGCCGTGTTGAAGTGTACCTCGCCGCCCAGAGCTTCGATCTCCCTGCGGATGGAGGTGATAACGCCCCGGAGCAGGTCGGTGCCCACATGGGGCTTCTGCTTCCAGGCGATCTCCGCCGGGGCACCGTGCTGCAGAAACACCTCGGTAACAAAGCCGCAGAGCTCATCCCCGATGCGGGTGGTCAGCTTGCCGTCCGAAAAGGTGCCCGCGCCGCCCTCGCCAAACTGGATGTTGGCGTTGGGGTCCAGCTCGCCGGTGGCAGAGAAGTGCTCCACCGCCTTCACACGCTCGCCCAGCGCCGGGCCGCGCTCCAGCACGATGGGCTTGTAGCCCTGCCGGGCCAGCAGCAGCGCCGCAAACAGGCCCGCCGGGCCCAGCCCGCAGACCACAGGCCGGTGGGGCAGGCGCTGGGTGCCGTTCTGAACGCTGAGATCCGTTTTGCCGCGGATAGCAACGCAGGGCGAGGCCCCTGCATACGCAGATTCCTCACCCTCGTCCTTGAGCGTTACCGCTATGGTATACACCAGCTTTGGCTGCCCGTGGCGGGCATCCACCGACAACCTGGCTACGCCCAGATGGGCCGCCTTGCTGCGGGGGATGCGCGCCAGATGCAGCGCTTTCTCGAATGCCTGCGGTTCCCCGGCAGAGAGCGGCAGGCGGATATCTCTTACTAGTATCATCTATCAGGTTTCGCTTTCTATTTTCAGCCTCTTCACCCTCTCCGTCATTGCTAACGCAATGCCACCTCCCCCAAAGTGGGAGGCCTTGGCAGTATTTGCAAACTTCATCTTTATGCCAAGGGCTCTCCCTTCGGGAGAGCTGGCGAGCGAAGCGAGACTGAGAGGGTGAGCCAGCTCAGTTACTTTCTATCTTGCACTGGATAACATAGCTCCCCAGCGCAAAGATCTTACCATTGGAGGGCACATACAGGCGGCAGGCAATGTTCTGCTGCCCTGCGGCCACATAGAAATCATCCGCATCGATCTCAATGACCACCTGCTCGGGCACCAGCGTATCCAGCAGACCCGCCGGGCCGCAGAGGGTCACGTTCATCAGCCGCTCGGTCTGCACGGTCAGGGTATAGGTGGAGGGCAGATTGACCACCTGCACGCAGCTGGCGGGCAGGTTCATGGTCTTGGTCTCGAGCTTGGAGCTGTCGAAACTGACCGTGATGCTGGAAATGTTGTCCAGCAGGCGGATGTTGCCCGGCAGCTCGATGGGCAGCTCATACACCTTGTTCAGCGCAAAGGTGGAAAGATCGATGGTGCCCACAGACAGGGTGGAGAGCTTTTCGATCTGGCTCTCTGGCCCGGCGATATTCAGGGTCTGCTTGCTCAGGGAGTAGACCAGCACCGAAGGATCAAAATTCCGGGGCGCGTTGATAAAGCTGACCGACACGGGCAGGGTGGCCATCTTGTAGACCTCCAGCGTGACCTCCACGCTGGACTCCTCCAGATTCGTGTATTCAAACTTGACCTCGCTGCCGCTCTTGGTATAAAAGCGCAGGGCGGTATCCAGCGTGACAGAATCGGTGAGCTCCCCCTTGTGGGTCACCTCGGCGGTGCAGGTCTCCACCTTATCGATCTCGGTGCTGGGGCCGGAGAGGGTCACCGTCTCCTTGGAGAGCTCGGTGCCATAGAGGATATAGCCGTCCGCAATGGTCAGGTAGTTGGTGGTCACGGTGATTGGCACCGTTTTCTCCTCCACCACGTCAAACACCACGTCCACACTGTTGTCGCCGCCCTCAATGGAAACGGACACGCCATTGAGCAGGGTGTTCACGCCCCGCACCTGCAGGTGCAGGGTCTTTTCGCCGCTGTCCCGCACGCCGGACCAGTCCGGGTAGACCACGAAATCAGAGGAAGTCAGGCTGCCGATGGTGTAGCCATCGCCCGAGAGCTTCAGGCTGACGTACTTTTCCGGCGCGCTGACGATGCTCAGGCCCCGGGAGGTGTACGCGGCGGAATCATAGGTAAAATCCACCGGCACGTTGTTGATGGTGCGGGTGGTGCCGGGCTGGACGACGATGGTGACCACCATCCATGCCACAATGGCACCCACGATGGCCAGCAGCAGCCGGATGCGGCGATCGTCCAGAATGCTCTTGGTGTGCTGGATGGCAGGCTTTGTGCCGTTGGTACGATTGCTGCTCACTGCTGCTCATCCTCCTCTTTCTGGTTCATCCAGTTCAGCAGGCTCTTGACCTTGCCGCGCCAGCCGTCGGCAGCTGCCTTTTCGCTGGCGGTCTCCTTGGGGATCATCTCGTCCACCAGCCGGGTGTACAGGGTCTGGCGGTCAAAGTGGCGGATCAGCACACCGTTCTTTGCCATGGAGATGATGCCGGTCTCCTCACTGACCACAACGGCAATGGCATCCGAATTCTCCGCAATGCCCAGGCAGGCGCGGTGGCGGGTGCCCATATCCTTGCCCAGATCCAGGTTGTTGGACAGGGGCAGCACACAGCCCGCCGCCTTGATGCGGCCATTCTCAATGATGGCGGCACCGTCGTGCAGGGGGGTACCCTCGTAGAAGATGGTGCCCAGCACCTCCAGATTGACGGCGCTGTTCACGGGTGTGCCGGTGCGCACGATCTCAGAGAGGTTGGTGTTGCGCTCCAGCACGATCAGGGCACCGGTCTTGGTCTCGGAAAAGCGCTCAGCGGCATCGCAGATGGCAATGATGGCGCTGCGCCAGGCCCCCTTGAAGCTGGGGTCATTGTAGCGTCCCTTGATGTTGAAGAGCTTGCCTGCCCACTGGTCGGTCTGGCCCATCCGCTCCAATGCGCGGCGGATCTCCGGCTGGAACAGGACCACCAGCGTCAGCAGGCCGACCTGCAGCAGCGAGTTCAGCAGCCAGGTGACGGTGCGCATGTTCAGCACGTTGGCCACCAGATAGACCGCCAGCACCAGCAGCGCGCCCTTGGCCAGCTGCCCGGCGCGGGTGCGGTTGATGATGCCCAGCAGCTGGTAGATCAGGAAAGCAATGATGACGATATCCAGCAGATCGGCCAGCTTGAAGGTCTGGAAATTGGCGATGATCGAATTCAGAGTCATCAGAGTGTCTCTCCCGTTACAGCTTCTCGATCAGGGCGACAGCATGGGCGGCAATGCCCAGGCCCTCGCCGGTAAAGCCCAGATGCTCCTCGGTGGTGGCCTTGACGCTCACAGCATCCACCGGCATCCCGAAGGCGGCGGCCAGATTCTCCCGCATGGCGGGGATGTAGGGGGCCAGCTTGGGCTTCTGGCAGAGCAGGGTGGAATCGATGTTCACGATCTTCCAGCCCTTCTCCCGCATGATGCGTGCCACATGCTGCGCCAGCTGCAGGCTGTCGGCACCGGCGTAGGCGGGGTCAGTATCCGGGAAGTGCTTGCCGATGTCGCCCAGCGCGGCGGCACCCAGCACAGCGTCCATCACAGCGTGGGCCAGCACATCGGCATCCGAGTGGCCCAGCAGGCCCTTTTCAAAAGGCACCTCCACGCCGCCCAGGATCAGCTTGCGATCCTCGACCAGACGGTGAACATCATAACCATGACCAATGCGCATATCATTTCCTTCTTTCTGTTCGGCGCGGGGCAGATCCTCCCGCGTTGTAATCTTCAGATTGGCGTAATCCCCCTGGGTCAGCTGCACCGGGCGGCCGGTCAGCTCAAACAGGCTGCAGTCATCGGTGACCAGGCGGGCTTTTTCCGCATCCAGCTCGTCCAGCGCGGCCAGATACGCCGCACGGTCGAAGCACTGGGGGGTCTGCACCGCATACAGGGTGCTGCGGTCAGGGGTATCAGCAACCATGCACTGCTCCGGCACAGTTTTGCCATCGCCCCGCACAGCCCGCTTGACGGTATCCTTTACCGGCACGGCGGGGGCGGCAGCACCGCAGGCAGCGGCTGCTTCCAGCGCCGCCGTGATGACAGCCTGACTGACAAAGGGACGGGCGGCATCATGGACAGCCACCAGCTCTCCGTGGGCAGCCAGCACTCCGTTCTTCGCGCTCTCGGCACGGGTCGCGCCGCCCTGCACCACCTGCACCGGCTTTGTGCAGGCCGCGGCCTGCTGTTCCAGAAATGCCCGGTTCTTCCCGGCCACCAGAACGATCTCGCTGACCAGCGGACACTCCGCAAAGGCCCGGATGCCCCGCTGCACCACGGTCTCCCCGCCCAGATCAAAGCTGAGCTTGTCAAACCCCATGCGGGTGGAGGACCCTGCCGCCACCAGAACGGCTGATACTTTCTTTTCCAATTTCTGCACCTGCCCTGCTCTTATTCTCCCGGGAAATACCACCCGGGGCACAGATAGAATAAACCATGTTTTATTATACCGTATCGCCCGGCAAACTGCAACCGATTTTATACAGCAAAAATGCCCCTCTGCGGCAGGGCAGAGGGGCAAAAACGCTTCTTTTTTCAGGAGATCACTTCAGGATGGGCTCGATGGCGGCAGCCAGAGCGTCCTTCTGTGCCTGGGCTTCCTCCAGGGTCTTGCCCAGGGTGGTGAAATAGGTCTTGATCTTGGGCTCGGTGCCGGAGGGACGCACCACAACAGTCGCGCCATTTTCCAGCGTGTAGATCAGGACATTGGCGGCGGGCAGGCCGGTCTCCTCGGGCTTCTTATAGTCCATGACCTTGACGACCTTGTGGCCGCCGATCTCGGTCAGGGGCTCGTCACGCAGCTTCTGCATGATGGAAGCCATCTTCTCCATGCCGGTCAGGCCGGGGAACTCAAAGCTGTCCACCTTGTTCAGGTAGCGGCCGTACTGTGCGTAGATCTCTTCCAGACGCTGCTTGATGGAGGAACCGATGCTGCGGTAGTAAGCGGCCATCTCGCAGATCAGCATGGAGCCGATAACGGCATCCTTATCGCGGACATAGGGGCCTGCCAGGTAGCCGTAGCTCTCCTCAAAGCCGAAGATGAAGCGGTCCACTTCACCGGCAGCTTCCAGATTGGCGATCTGATCGCCGATCCACTTGAAGCCGGTCAGAACGTTGCGCATCTCCACGCCGTAGTGCTTTGCCACAGCGTCGGCCAGCGGGGTGGAAACGATGGACTTGACCGCCACGGGGTTTGCGGGCATGGTGCCCTTTTCAATGCGTCCGGCACAGATGTAATCCAGCAGCAGAACGCCCATTTCGTTGCCGGAGACCAGCTCATAGCTGCCGTCCGGACACTTCATGGCAATGCCCACGCGGTCTGCATCAGGGTCGGTGGCCAGCATCAGGTCAGCACCGGTCTTGGTGGCCAGCTCCAGACCCAGCTTCAGGGCCTCAAAGATCTCAGGGTTGGGGTAGGAGCAGGTGGTAAAGTAGCCGTTGGGGTACTCCTGCTCGGGCACGATGGTGATATCGGTGATTCCCATATCGTTCAGCACATGGGTCACGGGCACCAGACCGGAACCGTTCAGGGGGCTGTACACCAGCTTCAGGCCGGCAGTCCGGCACAGGCCGGGGCGCACCTGACGTGCCTCGATGGCATCGTACAGGGCCTTCTTGCAGTCATCGCCCACAAAGCGGATCAGGCCCTGCTCCACGCCAGCGGCAAAGGAGATGTACTTTGCGCCGGTCAGAACATCGGTCTTCTGGATCTCATCATAGACGATGGCGGCGGCATCATCGGTCATCTGGCAGCCATCCGGGCCGTAGGCCTTGTAGCCGTTGTACTTGGCGGGGTTGTGGGAAGCGGTAACCATGATACCGGCGTTGCACTCGTAGTAACGGGTGGCAAAGCTCAGGGCAGGCACAGGCATCAGGGCATCATAGATGCGCACCTTGATGCCGTTGGCGGCCAGAACACCGGCGGCGGTCTTGGCAAAGACATCGCTCTTCAGGCGGCTGTCGTAGCTGATGGCGACAGTCTGGCTGCCGCCCTGGGTCTTGACCCAGTTTGCCAGGCCCTGGGTGGCCTGACGGACAACATAGATGTTCATGCGGTTGGTACCGGCACCCAGCACACCGCGCAGACCGGCGGTGCCAAACTTCAGGGCCACGGCAAAGCGGTCCTTGATCTCCTCGTCATTGCCCTCGATCTTGTTCAGCTCCGGTTTCAGATCCGCGTCCTCCAGATCCGCTGCCAGCCAGCGCTTATACTCATCCAGATACATATTGCACACCTTACCTTTAATTCGTATTTCGCACAGGGATAGTTTTTCCAAACCTATTTATACTATAAACCCTTTCTTGGTACTGTGTCAATTCCATATTATGTAAGAATTTTTGCTCCGCAAATCATACAAATATTACAAAGATTTCAGCCTTTTCCATCATTTGGGGCTTTCGTGCTGTCTGCAGGGCCTGCGGCGCTGCCCGCACATTGACAAGCCCCCTGCCCGCCACTATAATTGGGACAACAGATTATTCTGCCGAGACCGGGCATTTTCCCGGTCACTTTCCCGTCGGGCCGCAGACGCGGCGTGAGGAGGCCCCATGTATTCCGTTCTGAAAAGCTATGGTCTGAACGGCCTGAACGGCTTTGCCGTGGCCGTGGAAGCCGATGTCTCCGGCGGCCTGCCCGCCTTTTCGCTGGTGGGCCTGCCGGATTCCGCCGTGCGGGAAAGCGGCGACCGTGTCCGCTCTGCCGTGAAGAATCTGGGCTACAAATGGCCCGACCGCCACATCACGGTCAACCTTGCCCCGGCGGACATCCGCAAGAGCGGCCCGGTGTATGACCTGCCCCTGCTGCTGGCGGTGCTGGCATCCTCCGGCCAGATGGAGGAACCGCCTGCCGACGCGGCCTTTCTGGGGGAGCTGGCACTGGACGGCAGCCTGCGCCCGGTTTCTGGCGTGCTGCCCATGGCGCTGGCGGCGGCAGCAGACGGCATCCGCAGCCTGTATGTGCCCGCCGAAAACGCCGCCGAAGCCGCCGAGGCGGGCGGCGACG
>OBYZ01000380.1_pt1 | contig 47479 bp, 39 predicted proteins | sample 1501501 | NCBI WGS metagenome assembly OBYZ01 (sample SAMEA2580213, study PRJEB22360) | human gut metagenome | biome: human gut; feature: human-associated habitat; material: faeces | place: Denmark | collected 2008/2010
TTTCGACAAAATTCGACATCATTGTCCGATAATTGCAAAAAGTTTCTTGGCTTTCATCCCACGGTTAAAACCGTGGACTTTCCCGCCCGACTTTTGTAATCATAAATTCTCCCCTATCTAATCTCAAACATAGTTTTTGTGACAACAAGGCAGATGCCATTTTGCACCTGCCTTGCATTTTTTGAATCTAAAACAATTTCGAAATTTCTTACATTCCCTTTGCTGCATCCACACATGCGTCCATTGCCTCGATCACAGCACTTCTAAGGCCTTCTTTTTCTAATACACGGACTGCTTTAATTGTAGTTCCTGCCGGCGAGCATACCATATCCTTTAACTCACCCGGATGTTTTCCAGTTTCTAAAACCATCTTTGCGCTGCCCATAACTGCCTGTGCTGCAAATTTATAAGCCTGCGCACGCGGCATGCCCTGCTCTACTGCTGCGTCTGCCATAGCTTCAATAAACATAAATACATATGCCGGAGAACTTCCACTTACTGCAACAACTGTATCCATCAGCTTTTCGCTGATAACCTCTACCTTGCTAAAGCCGCTTAAAATTTCACATACATACTTAAGTTCGGCCTCTGTCACAAATTCATTTGGTGTTGCGCCTGTCATGCCCTCACCAACAAGTGCAGGTGTATTCGGCATAGTACGTACAATCTTTACGTCCTTGCCAAACTTTTCTGCCAGCCATGAAAGTGTCTTTCCCGGTGCAATTGTGATGATTAATTGATCTGCTCTGACATGATCCTTTATCTGCGTAATCACAGACTCATAGTACTGTGGCTTTACAGCAAGTACAAGCACATCAACAGCGTCCACTACATCAACATTGTTATCTGAAACATGAATGCCATACATGTTCTTTACGCGCTCTCTGCTTGGCTCAAACACGTCAGAACCATACACATCCTCTGATTTGAAAATATTGTTTTTGATGATGCCGCCCATCATTGCGCCTGCCATGTTGCCGCATCCGATAAATCCTAACTTCATAGTGTTTTCCTCCTGCATTATGTGTTTTTAGTTGAAGCTTTGCTCAGTACGATTTATGATCTCATCCTGAAGTGCCTTGCTTAGTTTCCATTTTTGTGTTTCCGGATTACTTTTGAATATTTGTTACAAGATACATTTTTGCATCCCCTTTTTCTTTTATTTTCCCCCGAAGCTAAATCTTAGACCCATCATAGCACCGCGCCATATAATTGTCAATGTGTCAAATCTTTGACCCATTTATACTTGCGAAAATGATGCAAAACCCACGGCAGCTTTCCTACTTCATCTATACATGTACACGCATATACAAGCACTACTGGCCAGTGGAAAAAATATGTTCCGGCAGCAGCGAGCGGAATCGCTAGACACCACATACACACGGCAAGACTATACATATCAAACAGCGTATCGCCGCCGGCGCCGAAAATACCATTTATTGTGACATCATTGACGGCGCGTCCTATCATATAAAATGCTATAACGGCAAACATGCCCTTTAAATACTCCTGTGCTTGCGGTGTAAGCTTTACAAAGTGCAAAATAATTGGTGCAGATATGCACATTAAAAGAGAAGCAAAAATACCGCATGCAAATGATATTTTTAACAGACGTATGCCATATCGCTTTCCTTTCTCTAAGTTTCCTGCGCCGAGCTCATTGCCAATCATAATTCCAGCTGCACTAGAAATACCTGCGCTAAAGCAGCATATGATATCTCTTACAACAGCTGCTACTGAATTGGCTGCCGCTGCATCTGTTCCAAGATGACCCATAAATGATGAATAGGATGTAAATCCAATTCCCCAAAACAGACATGCTCCTAAAAGTGGAAGTCCGCACTTCCAAAAATCTTTTGAAATCTGTTTGTTTCTTCTTAATAAATCACGCATGGACGGATGGAGATAATTTGGCTTATATGAAATAAGTACAGAACAGCAAAGCTCAATAATTCGCGCGATAAGTGTCGCAAGAGCTGCTCCGCGCACACCCATCGGTGCAATGCCAAAGCCTCCAAAAATAAAAATGGCATTTAAAATAATATTGACACAGACTGTCATTGAACTTATGACTGCCGTTGTCTTTGCGTGCTCGCTTGTCTTCATTATAACAAGATAACACTGAGAAATACCTGTAAGCAAATATGAAAATCCTGCTATTTTTAAATAGCTGACACCATAATTGATCAATACCTCTTCATTCGTAAAAATAAGCATCAAATAGCGTCCGAAGAAAACACAGCCAACAAAGAATATGGCTGATACTAGTCCGCAAAGGCGAAGCGCCATGCAAAAGATCTCATCTAATGTCTTTTTGTCTCCCTTTCCCCAATACTGCGCGCCTAAAATACCAAGACTGGCTGTCGCTGCTGCTAAAAACATGTTTTGGATAAACTGAATCTGTGTTGCAAGTGATACAGCCGACATATAATTTTGATCCATGCCTCCAAGCATAAATGCATCGGCCACTGCCACCATCGCTAACATGAGATTTTGAAGCACAATCGGAACCATCAGGCTCCAGAGCTTTTTATAAAATGCTTCATCTTTTTGTAGCTTGCCCATTTTTCATCCCTCTCTTTTATTTTTTTTAGTTCACGAGTCCGTGAACAGTATCATCTTATCATTTACGGGCAGCTCTGTACATGTATTTATTCGGCTTTTTTAGGAGAATCCAATATTCAAAAAAACAGCCACCCGATACCTTTTTGATACCAGATGGCTGTTTTGCTTTATTATATGATACCAGGGTCAAAAGGTCAGAAAGCCGATGCAAGCTTGCTTGCAAGAGGTTTTTTGAACTCTTGACCCGCCAAAAATATGAGTAAGTAGCCATTTTTCAAAGAAAAATGAGCGGATTACGAATGTTTTTGAAGATTGCGAGAGTGCAAAGCACGTAGCAATCTGGTATCAAAGGGGTCAAAATACTTTTTGACCCCAACATCATTATATTTTATCCCGCAGCTTTTTTGCTGTCACGTTTCATTATGTCTAAACTTTACCCTCTTTGCTGCGCTCCCCCTGCTTGTATGCTCTTTTGACTCTGCGAAGGTTAAGTTAATATGTAAGATATCCGCCTGTCAGATTTACTACTTCGCTGTTGTCGCTAATAGCATAGACCTTGTAATCACCTTTTACATAAGCCTGAAATGGTTGTGAAAATCTTCCAGTTGCATAGACGCATCTTCTTGCTCCATTTGGCTCAATAATACCGACACGTATAACTTTTCCAAGAGGTGTAATATCTCCGCTAACATTAATTACCTGATCCTTATTCACTTTAAAATATCCACTTGTCTGCAGATAATCATATGTAAGTGTCCAGTTAAAATTAGCACCTGTTGCTCTTGTTAAATTATCCACTTCTCCTTCCACTACCGTATATCCATCAATTGGGAGAACATCATTAAACACAATTCCTGTATTAACATAATCAGCAGGATTAATATTACTATTGTCAGGATATTCTGGTGTCTCTGTGCTCTCAATAGCCACATCCATATCTCCTACAACAGCTGAGACTCCTTTTTCAACATCTTCGACCATTGTAAGATCATATAATCTTTTATATCCTTCTGCCATTACACCTGTTGCTGCAAATGTTGAAGTTACGGAAGCAAACGAAACTGCGATTGCTGCGATCGTGCCCAAAAACTTTGATTTCTTTCTTGCCTTCTGCATATTTACCATCATCTCAATCCTCCTGCTTAATGTCATAGGTTCAGTTCCTATTGAAGAAAACAGGCCTTGCTGATTCTGCTCTGCGACATTACACAAAACAATTGCATACATCTTGGAATTGCCAAGCGCGATGCATGATTCGTAATCGCATGCATATTCATTCCATTGATTCATGTACTCAGAAAGTGAACGTGACAACGGATTAAACCAGTGAATTGTCTCAATGATTTTTGATGCATATAAAAACCAAAGATCTCGGCGTTTGTAGTGAATCAGCTCGTGGATCATAGTTACTTTCTCCACAATCGGATTCAATTTGTCATCTGGCAACACAATTCTTGGCCTCAGTATTCCTGTGGCAATACCACACCTAAGTCCAAACTTCTGATACAGTTTTACTCGACCTGGACGTTTTTTGATTTCCTTACAAACCTCTCGAAAACGCGCCCGACTTTTTAGATCCGCTGGAAATGCATCTCTTAAATACGCTCTTGTTACACGCCATTCTTTCCAGATCTTTCCAAAGTTAAAGAAAAGACCTATCAGCCATGCAATAAAAAGTGCATGATTGACCACTGTAATAATCGGCGTCCACTCAAATAAGCGTCCATCCCAACCTCTAAAATAGCCATCAACTGCTATAAGCAAACAAAATCCAAATGGTAAAAGATACGCGACTACAACACATCGTAATAACCAAAAAAGTGCTCGCGAATATCCTCTTTTACTAAGCTTTTTTACTGCCTGCAGCCAAACAAATAGCATCAGGCTGCCCCAGACATGTGCTGCCAAAATTGCAAATACTACATCATTGATCCATTTCATCCAACAAGCCTCTTATCTGTTTGATATCTTCTTTAGAAAGAGACTGGTTGTTTGAAAGTGCTGCGATGAACTCGGCCGGCTTGCCGTCGAACCAGAAATTAACCTCGCGCGCTGAGAGCTTTGCCTTGTATTCTTCCTCGCTCTTTTCTGCGTGAATGTAAGAAATTCTGCCTGCACGGTGAGAGCTAATGAAACCCTTTCCGTTTAAGCGGGTAAGGAAGGTTACTACTGTTGTTCTCTTGTAATCTCTCTTGTAACGCTCCTGGATCAAATCAATCAGCTCCGGAACTGAAATATCTCCTTTTTGATCCCAGATTACTTTCATAATCATAGCTTCACAAGCACTTAATGGTTCTCTCTCCATATTCTGACACACCTTTCTACGCGTACCAGATACCTGTCTCCTCCAATAGGAATTTCACACCTAGAATTTACTACACCAGTAATAAAAAGACAAGTGTCACATTTACCACTTGATACTTTTTGTATCATAGTACGCATTCGCAATATTTTTAGTTTCTGTTTTACGTTTGTTGAATCTTTGTAAAGTGCAGCAGTTTGCTGCGAAAATCGCCCCATAATGGACGAATCAGATAGCCGTATTTTTCCAGAATCTCTCCTGTGAAAGTTTCTCCTGTCTCTTCGAGACGATATACGGCCTGTGGCTCAAAGCCTTTTAAATAAAGTTTTCTGCTGTGTGCATTTGGCGTTGAAAGGACTTGAACGTAGGTGACAAGCACTTCGCTCTTATCCTTTGCAGATACAGCCCAACAATCGTACAGATGATTCTCACTGTAGGATGCGATGCGGTAATAATCACCCTCACGTACAAGCTCATGATATTTATGGTACATCGCAATTTGCTGTGGAATCTGTTCCCGGTCTTCTTTCGGAATCTTTGTTACATCAAGCTCATAACCAAAGGTTCCGGCAAGTGCCACGTGACCTCTTGTCTCAAATGGGGTAACTCTTCCGACTGTGTGGTTCGGACAGTCGCTTACATGTGCACCCATTGAGCAAAGCGGATAAATCAGTGAAGTTCCCTCCTGAATCAGCAGACGCTCAATTGCATCTGTATCATCTGAGCACCAGATCTGCGGCGAGTAATACAGCATACCCGGATCAAATCTTGCACCGCCTCCAGAACAATTTTCCAGAAGCAGATTTGGAAACTCTGTAACAAGACGCTCCTGCAGCTCATAAACACCCAGAACATAGCGGTGGAACAGCTCTTCTTTATGATCTGCTGACAGATAGCTGCTTCCAAGGTCGCTTAACTGACGATTCATGTCCCACTTAACGTAGCGGATATTTGCACTGTGAAGGATAGCAGAAACCTGATCGTAAACATAGTCTCTTACTTCCTTTCTTGATAAGTCGAGCACATACTGGCAGCGGCTCTGTGTTGCAGCTCTGCCGTCAATATGGATTGCCCAATCTGGATGCTCACGGTACAAATCTGAATCAGGAGAAATCATCTCCGGCTCAAACCAGATACCAAAATCCAGACCAATCTTGTTAACCTCATCAACAAGATATTTCAGACCGCCTTTAATCTTATCTGTGTTTACCTTCCAGTCGCCAAGTGAACTGTCATCATTATTTCGATGACCAAACCATCCATCATCCATGACGAGCATTTCAATTCCGCACGCCTTTGCTTCCTTTGCAATTGCAAGAAGCTTTTGTGTGTCAAAATTAAAATATGTCGCCTCCCAGTTATTTATCAGGATCGGACGCTTGCGATGATTATATGGACTGCGAATCATATGGCTTCGATAAAAATCGTGATAACTTCTGGACATCTTTCCAAGACCCTCTGAGGAGTAAACACAAACTACCTCTGGTGCCTGGAATGATGAACCAGGCGTAAGCTGCCAGCAAAATTCCTCAGCTGAAATTCCCATGACCATACGCACCATGTCAAACTGTGTACGCTCTGTCTGCGCGATAAAGTTTCCAGAATACACAAAATGCATTGCGTAAACCTTACCGTGCTCCTGATCGCACCCCCTTGTGACAAGTGCCTGGAACGGATGCTCCTGATGACTGGATTCTCCTTTTAATGAGGACATCAGCTGCTTTCCGTAAGCGAGCTCACGTCTTTGAATGTGGCGCTCTCTTGCCCATGAGCCATGCAAATTTAAGAGTTCGAAGTTTTCATTGTCCATATCCAGACAAGCGCTGTAAACCTTCTCCAAGCGAAGCGTCTGTGAACCTTCGTTGGTGACATGTGTACTGCGGACAATTACATCTTCCTTCTCAAAAACAGAATACATTAGCTCAACGGACAGACCAAGTACCAAATCCTTACAAGTTATCACAAGTGTCTGTACTTCGTCGTCATTTCCAAATGATGCTGGAAGACCTTCTAAGCGAGGCTTACCATTCGTGATGACGTGGGAGAAATAAAGAATTTCTGATGCCTTGCTTCCTGCTTCATTTCGCACATCAAGACAGCTCTCTCTGTAATCACCGATTCCGCCAGTCGGATATTCCATTGGAAAAAAATCAAGAAAAGCAGACTTTTCTCTCAAATTTTTCGATGGAGTAAATGGCGGCTCCTCTGTTCGAAGCAGTGTGCTGACTGCTTCTCCAAAAAGTCTGTCTCCATAATATACATGACCTACATATCCTTCTTGTGTTAAACCGATTACATAAGTTGTGTTTGTTGTGTCCAGCTGAAACAGCTTTTTCTCTTCAAGATATCGTATCAACTTAATATTTCTCCTTTCCGCGCTATAAAACTTGCACTATCGTTAGTATATCTGACTTCTGTAAAAATGTAAAGTTTCTTCTTATTTTCTGTCTTTTTGCCGTACAACGTCCTCTATTATTTGTGCACATTGCATAAGTTACTGTGTCATTTTTAACATTTATACAAGTCTTCGCGCAAATGCAAGTGTCTGGGCCAACGCTTCCTTTTTTGGCACGTTTGAAAGATGAAGATCATGTGAGTATGCGAGAATCTCGCTAAATTTCGGTCCTGGTTTTAATCCAGCCTTGATTAAATCAGCTCCCATCACACATGGCTGCGCCATCGTGTACTGATACCATTCAAGACGCTCCTTTAAAAACTCTTCATATTCTGGAATAACTTGTCCTTTTCCCTTTCCCATCTGATCGGCCGTTGAAAAAAGAATCAGATCAGATGGCACTGCCGCACTGTCAAACATCTGATTTGTTGCCTTTTTCCCGGCTTGCCCTCTGGCAAGCACGTAAGGTCTCATATGAAGTGATGCAAGATTTCTGACATAACGGATCAGCTTTGTCTCATTTGTAATGCGCTCTAAAAATTCTTTTACAAGAGGATCGCCCTTTTTTGCATGACCATGAGAATGAATTTCTCCATTATCTTCTGTTGTTGATATGATTTTTCCAAAATCGTGTACTACTGCTGTCAGCATAAATCCAAGCGGATTTTCTGCCTTGCTTCGAAGTAAGGCTGCACTGTCAAGTACCTGCATAGTGTGATTCCACACATCGCCCTCAGGGTGATACTTTTTAGACTGCTTTACTCCAATAAGCTGTGTTAAATGTAAAAACCAGTCGTCAAGCTGATTCATTTTGTGCATCTGCTCAAAGAAAATGGACGGATGCGAAGCCTTTAACAAAGCTTTTTCAAGCTCGCTCATCACACGCTCATGGGCTAATGTCGTCAAATCCATTGTGCGAGATAATTCAATTGTCTCTGGTGCAATAGAAAATGAAAAGCGTGCGGCAAACTGCGCAGCTCTAAGCACACGAAGCGGATCTTCTGCAAAGGTGTGAGGATTTACATGACGAAGCACTCCTTTTTTTAAATCTTCCTGACCGCCAAAGTGATCAATAATCTCTCCAGTCAGCACATCCTGCATCATGGCATTGATTGTAAAATCGCGGCGCATTGCGGCTTTATATGTTCCAAGAAATGGATCTACATATATTTTAAAATCCTTGTGTCCTCGTCCTGTCGCCTCCTCCTGACGCGGCATGGCAATGTCGATATCGTATCCTCTAAGACCATACACGCCAAAGCTTGCACCCATCTCAGTTCTAGAGCCAAGCCCATCAAGAATATTCTCTAGTTCTTTTGGCTGTACGCCATGAATTTCAATATCAATGTCCTTACTATGCTTTCCCATTAAAAGATCTCGCACGTAGCCTCCGACAAGAAAGGTTCTACCTCCCTTTTCTGCTACGCATGCGGCAATTTTTTCTGCCATTTTCAGATCACGGTTTTCCATAAATTACTACTCTTTCCTCTATATATTGATGTCTCTTCCCTGAAATTCAAAGAAGTCAAAATCTGCCGGAATGCGGCTTCCGCAGCCACCGTTGTTGGCGTAGATGCCTACTAATGTTCCGGTGTGGCGCTTTGGATCATCTGGCACACCCTCATCGCACAGGTAAATACAGTCTTTTAATACGCCTGCCTCGCTCCAACTTTCTCCGTCATAGCTGTATAAAAAGCGTCTTGTCAGACGATCTACCTCTACTTTTAGCCAAATCGGTCCATTATTTACCTGATTTACTTCTGCAATCAGCTCTTCGCCATGGTTTCTGTTTATTACAAGCTGCAGCTTTCTTTCGCCTTCAAAACAAAGTGAGAAGCGTGCATATGTCGCGGTGCTGTAATAACATGTAAGTCCAGCCTGTTCACCATCTCTTGTCGGTTCAAATTCAAGCTTTGTGACTGCAGTGTATGACAGCTCTTCCTCTCTTCTTAGCAGCGTATTTTTTGCGCGAATCTCAAAGAGCTGACCATCCTGCGTCCAGATTCGCATATGACCTGGTCGTTCTGTCAGTGAATAATTTCCCGGTGCAGGTCTTCTAACAAACTGCCAGTGAACATCTAGTGTGTCGCTGTCAAAATCATCTCTTTGCCACTTTGGATAAACTACCTCTGGCAGATCTGGCGCAGTCTGCTCATTGCTTGGACCTTTGCCCTCGTTAATAACAAACCAGCCATCGTCTAACCATCTTACTGGATCAAGTCCTGTCTCTCTGCCCACTGTCGTATAGGCGCCCGGCACGCGTATCTCTCCCGGCTTTGGTGCTTTGCCATTTGCAACTTCGATGCCGCGGTTTGGCCGTCCCATCAGATAGTAAACCCACCAGTCTCCATTTGCATCCTCGATCAGTTTTCCATGACCTGTACGCTGAATAGGCGCGTTTGGATCGAGCTGTCTCATTAAAGGATTATATGGTGATGCTTCATACGGGCCAAATAAATTTTTTGAGCGTCCCACATTTATGCCATGACCATATCCTGTGCCGCCCTCTGCGAGAATTGCATAATAATAATCACCGTGGCGCAGGATATGAGGTCCTTCCGGGCAGCGCTCACCTGTTCCCGGCCAGACAGGAATTAGATCGCCTGTCACTTGCGTACAGTCATCAGAAATTGGTACAAGATTTATTCCAGGACTTATAACCATGTAGTGCTTTCCATCGTCATCTACAAAATGAGACGGATCAATGCTGTCTACCTCCAACCATGATGGCTTGCTGTAAGGACCTTCTGGTCTGTCTGATGAGACAACTACCTGACGGCGCATAACATTATTATCACGCTTTCCATCTGCATTTAAACGAAGAGTTGCCATTATGATAAAGCGGCCATTGCTGTAGGAAATATCAGGTGCCCAAATTCCATGTGAATCACGTATATCACTTAAATCTAATTCATCAGGATCTGTAATGGCATGACCAATTAACTCCCAGTGCACCATATCCTTTGAATGGCTTATTGCAATTGCCGGAAAGTACTGAAAGGTTGAATTGACCATGTAATAGTCATCTCCCACGCGAACAACTGACGGATCTGGAAAAAAGCCGCGCTGTACGGGATTTTTGTATGTTCTTGTCATTGAAAATCTCCTTGTATCTTTTTAATCTTGGCTTTACAGATTTTGTAACTATTCAGAACCCCATTCGCAAAATCGCATCTTCGATGCTTCTATTTTGCTCATGTGGTTACCTCGCCATATAAAATTGCTATTCTGTCTGAATGCAAGCATTCACAGAAAGCAATTTTGCATGGCTCTGAATAGTTACCAGATTTTTATAAACTGTCTTTTTTACAAGGCAGCTTCCAACAGCCTCATTATGATGGGCTGCACAATAAACTCCGCTCTTTACGCCAACCCAGCGTCCGGCAGCTGCCATATAGCTTCCGGCCTTCTTGTAATCTGTGCCGTTTGTGCTGTACTCAAAAACAACCTCCTCAAGCGGGAAATTCTTTTCCTTCTCGCTTAAATCCTGCGTTCCAATACGTTGTACACTCATGCGGACTGTTATAGTTTCACTGTCATCTGCAAACGCCAGTGTTCCAAGCGGTGTACTTGTCTCCTCGGTGCTCTCCACAAGAATCTTTCCATATTTTTGCTCTCCATTTATAAATGAAGCTTCAACCATGCCTTCCTCGTTTCTTGCAAATGAAAGAAGCGCATATTTTACACCCATAGAAATCACACCAGCCTCTTCGTTTGCTTTTAATCCGGTAAGGGAAAGTGTTGTGTCACAGATAAATTCTGGTGCTGGCCACTTCTGAAGAAGAAGATTTGGATAATCGCCATGTTTGATTTTTTCCTCTTGCTTCACTGCATTAAGGCAAAGACCCTCTGATGTAATATTATACCAGTCTTCTTTTGGATTTGCATTCCACTGCCACTGAAGACCAAGTGTGTTTTTAGTAAAATCATCTGAAGCATCTGGTTCACAGATTTCAGCCTCTTTCGCAGCCTCACCGACATTTGGCTTGCGGTAAGTAAGCACTGGCTCCCCATAATCATTTCCATCCTTTGCGATACCAATAATCGGCCAGTCCTCTTTCCAGCTCATCGGCTGCAAATGAATAATTCTTCCAGCTGCATACACATCCTGAAAATGTAAAAACCAGTCTTCACCTGTCACGGTATCTACCCATGCACCCTGGTGAGGGCCGTTTATAGTAGTATCTCCCTGACGCATAACAACGCGATATTCATAAGGTCCAAAAATATTTTTTGAGCGAAGCACAGTCTGCCATCCTGTTTTTACACCACCTGCCGGTGCAAAGATGTAGTACCATCCATTTCTCTTATACAGCTTTGGTCCCTCAATTGTTTCCTGCTCATTTAAATTTCCATCAAAGACAACTTTTGCTTCTCCTATCAGACCCATTCCATCTGGCTGCATTTCAATCATATGAAGCACACTCTTATATCCGATGCGGCTTTTTGCAACACCTGCCACAAGATATGCTCTGCCATCTTCATCCCAAAACGGACACGGATCAATCCAGCCTGCACCCGGACGAATATTGACTGGCTCTGACCATGTTCCAAACGGATCCTTTGTCGTACTCATGTAAATACCTTCGTCTGGCATTGGAAAACAAGCAAAAAATGTTCCGTCATGGTAACGGATTGCTGGTGCCCATACACCACATCCATGCACTGGCTTATCATAGCGCTCTTCTGGCACCTTTGGCAGAATATAATTAACTACCTTCCAATTTACCAAATCCTTTGAGTGAAGCACTGGCAAACCTGGTGCATTGCAAAAGCTTGACGCGATCATAAAGTAATCCTCGCCCGCACGGCAAGCATCAGGATCTGAATAATCTGCATACAGTATTGGATTTTTATACATTCCATTTCCTAAATCTGCGTTCCACATCGTTGTCTTCATAAAATAGTCCTTCTCTGTATCTTTTTTCTGAGAATGAGGATGCCTGATTACACAGACATCCTCAAATTTACATGTTTAATCAATCTTTAAGAGAACTCCAAGAAGTCTCTTTACGCTGCACTCCATTGTCTCTCTCTTTAACAGACCTTTTTCAAGTGCTTTCAGCAAGTTATCAGGATTTCCAGCTGCCATCTTAACATCATTTCCGGCATTTACTTCCTTGCAGTGCTCGCCAAATGTCCACCAGTCTGTCATTACAACACCTTCAAATCCCCACTCATCACGCAGAAGCTTCTCTAACAGATCATGATTTTCGGAAGCTCTATAATCATTTACAATGTTATAGGAAGACATGATGCACCACGGCTTTGCTTCCTTTACAATACGCTCAAATGTCTTTAAATAAATCTGTCTTGCTGCACGCTCTGATACTCTTGAGTTTGAATCCTTACGGTTCGTTTCTTTGTTATTCAGTGCAAAATGCTTTACTGTTGCAGCAATGTGCTGAGACTGAATACCGCGTACCATTGCGCCTGCCTGCTTTGCAACAAGATACGGATCCTCTGAGTAATACTCAAAATTTCTTCCGCACATCGGTGTACGATGAATATTGATTGCCGGTGTAAGCCATACTGCGATATTATTTTCTCTTACCTCTTTTGCACCAGCTGCACCTACCTCATAGACAATCTCTGGATTCCAGGTGCATGCAAGAAGTGTTGCACATGGCCATGCTGTTGTGCAAACACCGCACTCTGGCAAAATACGAAGTCCTGCCGGTCCATCAGCTGTCATAAAGTTTGGAATACCACACTCTGGCAGATTACCAAAGCCAAATGTATTTGCAACACCTGTATTTGGTTGACCGCCTAAAAGATGAGCTAACTCCTCGTCGCTTAACTGTGCCACAAATTCATCAAGCGTTACGCTGCCTTCTGCAACTTGCTCAAACTGCATGCGGCGCTCGTTATTGTTCCAAAGATGCTCGCCCTTTGAAAAACGTACATCTGGTGCAACACCATCGATTGCTTCCTTTTCCTTCTTTGTAAGAAGTCCTTCGCTGTCCGGATCGTGTGCCGGTCTTACAGGAAGTTCTTCAAAGCTTCCATCTGCACGCATGCGCTTTGGAAGTGATGTCGGTGCTAAGCACTCTGTCAGCTGCTCTGCCACTCTTGTAGACTCTTCTGTATGTATAAATCCAAGCTCCTCTATATTTCTAACTGAATTTCCAAGATAGAAGTGGTACTCTCCCTGCTCCATCACATATGCAGATTTATGCAGAACGCCAAGATCATCATATGAAGCCAGATCATTTACATTTCCAACTAAAGTTACAAGCTGATTTTCTCCAGGCTGCAGCAGCTTTGTCTTTGCATATGAAAGCAAAATTTTTGACGGTTTATCAAGCGCTCCTTTTGGTGCACTGCCGTACAGCTGAAGTACTTCTTTTCCTTCATGATTTCCAGTATTTGTTACCTCTACGCGAACTGTAAGTGTGCCATCCTTTGCCTCGTCTACACGCTCAAGCTCCCACTTGAATGTCGTATAGGAAAGTCCATATCCAAATGGATACACAACCTTTTTGTCTGCGCCTGGAATAGTCTCGAAATAACGATATCCTACATAAATATCATCTGTATAATCTACGTAATCCTGTGACTCATGGAAGTTGTAGGATGATGGATAATCCTCAAGCGTCTTCGCAAAAGTATCCGCCAATTTTCCAGACGGACTTCCAATACCGCAAAGAAGTTCAGCTGCTGCTGCACCGCCTTCGATACCGCCCTGCCATGCCATTAAAACAGACTGAATCTTAGGATCCTCTGCAAACCACATGGAATCTACAACGCCGCCTACATTTAATACAACAACAACCTTCGGGAATGCAGCCTTTACTGTCTCTACCATGCGCTGTTCTGCATCAGACAGATAGAAATCTCCTCGTTCAAATACCTTCTGAGACTCCTTCCACATCGGCTCGCCTGACTCTACGCCATTGTCGTAGCTGCTTGTTCTATCCCATCCCTCGCCTGAGAAACGGCAAATCGTAATAAGTGCTGTATCAGTATAAGCTCTTGCCTTCTTTAAAAGCTCAGCCGGAACTTCTGGCTCAACAGTCATGCCTGGAGCCACGCCTCTTTCATACTGGTCACGCACATTCTTATTATAAAATGACGATAAACCTTCATATACACTTACATAATCGCTAAGTGCCTTTAAACCTGCATCAAGACTTACCGTATATGAAACGGTAACATCGCCGCTTCCGCCGCCGCCCTTTACATAATCTGCACTTGCCTTTCCGAATACGGCAAGCCTCGTGCCCTTCTCAAATGGAAGAAGACTGTTCTCATTTTTTAATAATACCATACCTTCCTTTGCTGCCTGCTTGGAAAGCTCAGTATGTGCCTTGCTTGCTGTTACCTTCTGGCCGTTTGCACCAAGTGGTGTGTTCGGCTGGTATTTAACTCTTTGCCACTTCATTTTTTTAATCCTTTCACATCTTGTATTTTCAGATTGCTGAATCTGAATTTTGTGCTTTTATTCTACCACACAATGCTTCGACAAAACAACTCTAGTTTTGTTTTTTCTTATACTTTGCAGTATAGCCCTGTTACAGTTCACGGTACTATGTTACAAAAGCCCTTAGGTGCAATGGTTTCGTCGCCGGACCAAACTCCGCAGGCTCCTGTTATGCTCATTATTATTATACATTACATTGAAAGACCTGCTCCAAGTGTCCGGCTCGTGAAATCCATTCACCTTCGGGCTTTACTGTAAATATTGGCTTATCCGTGAACTGTAACGGCAGTTGCAACCGCTTGACAAAGATATTGATATATTCTATGATGCCTTTATAAAATGAAAGGAATAAAAAGATATGATGAATACGTTTATTAGTGGAGACCGTCAGTATGACTTTGTCTCCAAATTCAATTATGTGCGTGAAGCTGGTACAAGTGGTGAGCAAAGAGCTGCTGAAACGATTTTACAGGAATTAAAAAAAGAAAACAGCGATGCACAGATTCGCACGGAGGAGTTTTCTTTTTTTGCACCGCAGATTAAGCGCTCTTTCTTTGAGGTGACAGCACCTTATCATAAGGTATATGAGGCTTGCACTTTTGGTTTTTGTTCCAACACAGATGAAAATGGACTTGAAGCTGATTTTGTTTATCTGGAAAATGCTGATGATATTAATATGAAGCAGGCAAATGGAAAGATTGTTATGCTGAATAATTATATGAGCCATACAATGCTTGAAAAACTTGTAAAGGCTGGTGCGCTTGGCTTTGTATCTTTCTCTGGTACTCCAATTGACACTGGAAAGAAAAGACTGCCTGCAGCCAAAAATCTTGGTCAATCTAAAACGCTGGCTGAAATTCCTGGCACTTGCATTCATTTTGTGGACGCAGCAGAGATTGTTGAAAAAGGTGCTTTACGCGTGCGCATGATCTGTGAGCAGACACTTGTTGAAAAAACATCACAAAATATTTGTGCTCGCATTGAAGGAAGCGATAAAAGCGATGATATTTTAACTGTGACTGCTCATTATGACTCTGTTCCACAAGGACCTGGCGCCTACGATAACATGGCAGGCTGTGCAATTGTTATGGAGCTGTTTTTATATTTTTGTGAACATAAGCCACGCCGCACTATTGATTTTGTATTTTTTGGTGCAGAAGAAAAAGGTCTTTTAGGAAGCCGCGCCTATGTTAAAGCACATGAGTCTGAATTGTCACATCACCTCTTTAATATGAATATTGACCTTGCCGGACAATCACTTGGCGGCACTGTAATAGGTGTTACGGGCGATTCTTCAATCTGCCACCAGTTTGAAGCTCTCGCTGAAAAATGCGGTATTGGAATGACGACAAGATCATCTGTCTGGAGCAGTGATTCTAACACATTTGCATGGAAACGAGTTCCTTCTATGACCTTAAACCGTGACGGATACGGCATGCATACAGAGTATGACACTATTGATCTAATCTCTGCCTGGTCACTTCGCCGCAGTGCACTGCTTCTTTGCACTATAGCAAATTATTTGGCAAATGAAGAAGTATTTCCACTTTGTCGACAAATTCCGCAGGAATTTTTAGCACAACTAGATGCGTCATTTTCCACTGAAAAATAAAAACACTTAAAAAGGCGCTGCGTCAATATGCGCAGCGCCCATTTCATATATCAATACAGAAGTTTATTTCTCACTGCTTTTTCCATAGGAAGTCCAGTGTCATAGTCAAGCTGTCTTGGCTCATATTCTTCGTTTTCTCTCTGTCTTGTATAGCCACCATTATTCCAATCTGGTGTGACATTTTTTCTCCATGGTCTCATTTTCCACTGATAGCCGCGGTACAGATCTCTTGTATCATCCATATGCGCCAGAAGCTTATCATGCAGCTCGTTGCGGACAGCTTCATAGGCTTCATCATTGATTCTATTTTCGACCTCATATGGATCTGTTTCAAGATCATAAAATTCATCTGTATCAAGCAAATGAATAACTAACTTGTAGCGTTTTGTGGTGATTGCACGCATCATCTGCAGACCGCCAAAACCATCATGATCCACTTCATATCTTGTAAACTCTGTAAACACCGCATCATTTATCTTCACACTTGGATCATAAATCTGTGCCAACATACTCTTTCCTTCCATTGTTTTTGGAACTGGCAGTTCAAAATAATCCATAATTGTTGGTGCAATATCAATGTGAGATGCCATCTCATGCACTACCTGACCCTTTGCACCGCCCTTAATAATTAAAGGAATATTAGCTACTTCCTTGTATGCTGCTGCATTTTTTGATGCCAGACGATGAGCACCAAGCATATCACCATGGTCTGATGTATAAATTACCATTGCATCTGGTGCAAGCTTTGAAATTACATCCAATACTCTTCCCATTTCATAATCTGCAAATGAATTACAGCCTAAGAACAATGACAGCCCTTTTGACGCCTTATTTATCTCTGATTCTGGTGCATGTAAATTCTTTCCTGCCCAAAGCTGCTGCAGCATTGGTTTCTTTGACAGATCGTCCTGAAAGCTAGGTGAACTTTCAAAACAGAAGCCATCATACATATGATTAAATGGAGCCGGGCAAAGAGATGGTCCATGCGGCTCATCATATGATACAGTCAAAAAGAAATCCTGATCCTTAAATTCATTCAAGTATGCAATAGCCCTGTCGGAGCAACGATGCGCATATGTAAATTCTTCTGAAAAGCCCTCTGTGTATGATGTCTGTGAATCTCTAGAGCGAAGTTTGTCTTCATCGCTCAACTCACTAAGATAAGTTCTCATATCATACCAATATTTTGGGTTCCATCCATCTGGACATATACCATTTCCAAAATAATCAGATCCATCAAGGTGCCATTTTCCGATATAGCCGCATTCAATCTTGTTATCGTGCAAACGCTGTCCGATTGTCTTTATGTTATCTCCCATTCCGATACTGTTTGTGACCACTCCATTGGTGTGTGGAAATGCTCCAGTAAAAATTGCACCTCTTGCCGGACCACATACAGGCTGACAGGTATAAGCATTCTCATAACGGATGCCCTCCTGTGCCAATCGATCAAGATTTGGCGTCTTCATCTTTTCATTTCCATAACAGCCAACCATATCTTTTCTTGTTGTGTCTGTCATCAATACTACAATCTGCTTTTTCATTCATGTTCTCCTTTCCATTCCATGGATAATGTTTCTTATTTATCTTTGCACCAGTTTTCCCAACTGCATCAGCGTGTCATACCACCTTCCAAAGAAAATTTTGTACCCTTCACAAAAATTGTTCCTTGTTGGTTCTGTCTGTATCCCATTTCCCCTGTTTCGCCGGCATCCACCTCTGCATAATAAAAAATAAGTACAGCTTCTGCACGCTTTTTCAGCTAAAGAAGACTGCTCGATAAATCGAATTTCACTTCGTTTTTGATCTATTTGATCAAACGAATCTGTATTAAAATTGCCAATCTGGTACTCATCCATCACATAAAAATCACACGGATAGACGCTTCCATCTGCTTCCACTGCATACTGTACTCCGCAGCATCCCCTTTGCTCACAAGATTCCGCCATATATCCTGCGGCCAATCCCACATAATTTTCAAACTGTCTAATATATGGCTGACTTGCGCTTTGTAAATCATGATACCACAATTCAAACAAATTTGAAAGAAAGTTTCCGTACTGTTTTGGAGAAAGAGAGTACGGCTTTGTTCCCGATTTTTCCCCAAACGGCTCCAGGCAGGCAATATATTGCTGATAATTCCATCCGCATTTTTTATAAAACGGATATATTTCTTTAATACGCTCTGCAACCTGTGATGTTACAACAGTGAGTATATTATAATCAACCTGATATTTGTCAAGAAGCTCTGCCGCCTGCTTTACTCTAAAAAAGCTTTCTGATCCATCTTTCCCTTTTCTAAAGGAATCATGAATTTCTGGTAAGCCATCTATTGATAAACCGACCAGAAATTGATTTCTTTTAAAAAATTTTGCCCACTGTCTGTCTAGCTCATATCCGTTAGTCTGGAAGGAATTCATTATATGAAGATTATTTCGCTGATATTGCTGTTTATATTTCTTTTGAAGTGCTGCTGCTTTTTCAAAGAAATCTATTCCCCGAAGTGTAGGTTCTCCCCCTTGCCAGGTAAAGCTCGCTACAGCATCTGCCTCACTTATTGTTTTTTCTATAATAGTTTCAAGTGTTTTTTCATTCATCATCCCATATACATGCTGTGTTCTCTTTTTTGCTTCATCACAATAAAAGCAATAATCACACGTCATGTTGCATATTCCTGAAACCGGTTTTATCAGCAAACTTATATTTCTCATAGTAACATTTCTCCAAGAGCCATTGGGGACAGGTAATGAGCCACCACCTGTCCCCATTAGCTGCCTTATTCCACAATCGACATAGCAATTTGTTCTGGTGTGATAGGCAATTCTCTGTGCCATACTCCTGTTGCGCGGTAAATCGCATGAGCAATGGCCGGTGCCGGCGTATTGATTACAATCTCGCCTATTGACTTCGCACCAAACGGTCCCGTCGGTTCATAGCTGTGTTCAAATTCTACCTTCAGCTTGCCCATATCAAGACGTGTCGGAATCTTGTACTGCATAAAGGTAGACTCAATTGGACGGCCAGACTTGTCGTAGGTGACATTCTCCATCAAAGTATGACCGATACCCTGCACAATTCCGCCCTCTGCCTGGATTCTTGCCAGTGCCGGATTGATCGGAATACCACAGTCCACAACAGCCATAAAGTCAAGCACCTTAACCTCACCTGTCAGCTTATCGAGTTCTATCTCTGCCATTCCAACCATATACGGCGGCGGTGATACAGGTGAAAAATGAGACGCTGTTGCCTCTGCATTGCTGTTGCTTGCCAGCTGTGTCTTATAGGCAATCTCTGACAATGACACTGTCTGTCCAGTTGAAATACAGCGCACACGGCTGCTCTCAAATGCAACATCTTCCTTCTCGCAGTTCATCATCTGTGCTGCAATCTCGCAGATCTTTTTCTTTAAGTCAGCACATGCCTTTTCTACTGCCTTTCCGGTGATATAAGTAGTTGATGATGCATATGAGCCAGAATCATACGGTGAAGCATCTGTATCTGCTCCAAATACTGCAATATCATCTACGCTGCAGTCCATGCATTCTGCTGCCATCTGTGCAAGAATAGTATCACATCCAGTACCCATATCAGCAGCGCCTATAAGCAAATTGTAGCCGCCGTCCTCATTCAACTTTAATGTTGCAGAGCCAACGTCTAAGTTTGAAATACAGCTTCCCTGCATTGCCATACCAACACCTGCTGCACGCACTTTGCCATTGCCCATGTCGCGAACAGGATACTTTTCATCCCAGTTAAACATCTTCTTGCAGTGCTCCATACAGCGGTCAAGCGCACATGCATTTGCTGTCTCTCCGTAGTAAGCCGGCATAACCATGCCTTCTCTTACCATATTTCTATCACGAAGAACAGTTGGATCCATGCCAAGCTTATCAGCTAACTCATTAACAGCAGATTCCAGCGCAAAGATTCCCTGCGTTGCTCCATAACCACGATATGCACCTGCTGCCTGATGATTTGTGTACACAACATCATACGAAAAACGAAATGCTTCAAGTGATCCTGTATAAAGCGGAATTGATTTGTGGCCGGACAGACCAACTGTTGTCGGACCATGCTCACCATAGGCTCCTGAGTTTGATAAGGTGTAAAGATCTAACACACGAATCTTTCCATCCTTGTTTGCACCAAGACGCACGCGCACTTCCATCTCATGGCGCGGAGAACCAGCGATCTGTGCTTCTGTTCTTGTATAATTGATCTTTGCCGGACGGCCTGTCTTCATAGTGACAAAAGCTGGATATACATCACAAACTGCTGTCTGCTTTGCACCAAAACCTCCGCCAATACGAGGCTTCTCCACGCGAATACGACTCTTTGGAATGCCGAGCGCATTGGAAAGAATACGTCGTGTATGGAATACTATCTGTGTTGAGGATACAACGTGAAGTCTGCCATAACGGTCAAGACTTGTATAGCAGATAAATGGCTCCATCATTGCCTGATTATATGCCTTCATATGATAAGTATGATCAATGGTGATATCACAGTCTGCCATAATGCCTTCTACATCACCATCAAAGTCACATCCGCTTGCGACAAGATTTCTCTTGTTATCACCTCCGACAGGACACGGCGGAAACCAGTCCTCTTCTGGGTGAACAAGCACAGAATTGTCCTTTGCTGTATGGAAATCAAGAACAGGTTCAAGCACCTCATATTTTACCTTGATTAACTTCATTGCCTTAATGGCTGCCTTCTCATTTTCAGCTGCGATAAGCGCCACCGCATCTCCTGAAAAGCGCACATGACGATCCAGAATTAAACGGTCATATGGCGATGGCTCAGGAAAGGTCTGACCTGCAATCGCAAAACGATTCTTCGGCACATCTTCCCAAGTATAGATATCGACAACGCCTGGAACTAACTTTGCTGCCTTTGTATTAATCTCCTGCACAATGGCATTTGCATGAGGAGAGCGAAGAATCTTAACCACAAGTGCATCGCTTGGTGTTACATCATCTGTATAAACAGGCTTTCCGGTAAGCAGCTGCATCGCATCCTTTTTCCGGACAGATTTATTTATTGATTTATATTCTTTCTGCATAAAATAGTCCTTTTCTATGATATGAGCTTTTAGCTCTACTTTGTCAGTTGCTATTTTTCTCGTCTGCACAAGCTTTGCGGCTGTCAAGAAAGTTACGGATTCCGCGAAGCTGGCCTTCGTAGCCAGAACAGCGGCAAAGATTTCCGGCAAGAAATGCGCGGATTTCATCATCCGTTGGATCTTGATTTTCGCGAAGAAGTGCAATTGTATTCATAACAAAACCTGGATTGCAAAAACCACACTGGTCTGCTCCCTGATCTGCGATAAATCCTACAAATTCTAATGCTTCTTCCTGAAGACCTTCAAGCGTCTTAATCTCATGACCATCTGCCTGCACAGCAAGCTTTGAACATGATAAAATCGGCTTATTATCCATAAATACCGTGCACAGGCCGCAGTTTGATGTGTCACATCCGCGCTTAACGCTAAGGCATCCCTTTTCACGAAGCCAGTCTAACAGCACTGTATCTGCTTCCACATTGCCGATTACATTTTTTCCATTTAATTTAACCTTGATTTCCATTCATTTCCCTTTCTATTTTGGGCCGTTTATTTATTGCTGATTTTCAAGCTGTGCCACACAGCGTTCTGTCAATACATGAATCAAATGTGTACGGTAAGTACTGCTGCCGCGCAAATTGCTGTCAGTTGGCACCTGTTCTGCGACATATGAAGCAAATGCAGCGGCAACTTCCTTCGTGACACCATTTGCCATTATGCCATTCTCATCACTAACAAGTTTTGCTCTTTTCGGACGAGCGCCAATTACAGCGCGATACTTTCCATCCAGTTTTGATACACAACAGGTCAGCACTGGAAAATCGGTGCTCTGGTTTCTAACAGCCATATATGCGATCTGACAGGCACGCTTTTTTACAATCACACGAATCAAAATATCATTATCCATTTTCATTGAAACAAAATCTGCCATTGAAACAATTCCGCCCTTATAAAGCTCCACATAGCTGTCAATAGCCAGAAAAACAGTCAGCACATCTGAAAATCCAAAGCGTCCCCAGATACTTCCGCCGATTGTCGCCATATTTCTAAACTGGACACCGACAATATCCTTTACTGCATTTTTCACAGCGTCATGCGTATATGTATTCAATCCTACATGCTGCTCTAACTCACGAAGCGTCACGCGTGCGCCAATGGAAAATTCCTCATCTGTCTCTTCAATTGTGTCAAGTCCAATATCACACAAATCAATCGCTGTACTTATAGTACCATTTCCAAGACGCATCCACAGCATACCGCCAAGAATCCTATTCTTTTTGCCTTGATTAAGCTTCCATGCTTCCTCAAGACTCTGCGCCTTAACATATTTTTGTATCGTTACCATCCTCTCATCTCCTTACGTCGTTTTAACAAACTGCCATTATCATTTGTCACAGCATCTTTCCTATGCTGTAAGCATCACTTTCATTATACCAATCCAATTTGATTTTGAAAAGCAGTTTTGATATACTTTTCATATAACATAACTAAAACGGAGAATATACTATGCAGATTAACCCTATTAACCAAAATCTTGGCTGTGTCATTATGGCGTCTGGGCTTGGAAAGCGTTTTGGCGGCAACAAGCTGATGGCTGATTTTGATGGGCAGCCCCTGATATGTCGCGCACTTACTGTTACAGATGGTCTTTTTTCACACCGCGTTGTTGTGACACGCCATGCAGATATTGCTTCGCTGTGCCATGCTCAAAATGTTCCTGTTATTTTGCATGATAAGCCCTTTAGAAATGATACCATACGTCTGGGCTTGGACGAGGTTACGCGTAATGGTGATATAAGTGGATGCCTGTTTTGTCCTGGCGATCAGCCGCTTCTTAGCCGCAAAACTATAATTAATCTTATTGATGCTTTTTTAGCTGACAACAAAAAAATTATTCGCCCTGCCTTTCAAAACACTCCTGGTGCCCCTGTTCTTTTTCCAAGCTGGGCATTTTCTGAACTTTTTTCTCTGCCCGAGGGAAAGGGCGGCGGTTTTGTTGCAAAAAAATATCCTGAACGGATACAATTAGTACCCGTTCAGGACGAATATGAACTAAAAGATGTTGATACACAAAAAGATTTGCTTATACTTCTTAATCGCTTCAAATATCAGCTTATGTGATCTTTGCTTACGCTGCTGCATCCTCTTTCTTTTCCTTAGGAAGAAGAATATTTAATACAATAGCAACAAGTGCTGCCGGAACGATTCCTGAACCGCCAAAGATCAGCTGAACTGCCTGTGGTGCCTGATTTAAGATGCTTGCATTTGCACCCATACCATAGCCAACACCAAGAGCAACAGAAACGATAGAAAGATTTCTTGCTGTCAATGGCTCCTTTGTGATCAGCTGAATACCGCTAATTACAATTGATGAGAACATCATAACTGCTGCACCGCCTAAAACTGACTGCGGCATAATTGAAACGATTGCACCAAGCTTTGGACAGAGTCCGCAAAGAATCAGGAAAATAGCACCTGTTGATAATGCAAAACGGTTTACAATCTTTGTCATGCTTACAAGACCAACGTTCTGTGAGAAGGAGGTATTCGGAAGCACACCAAACAGTGCTGCAAATGAAGATCCAAGACCATCACACATAACACCGCCTGAAAGCTCTGTATCGGTAGCTTCACGGCCAAGACCACCTTCCATAACGCCAGAGATATCACCAACAGTCTCAACTGCTGTTACGACAAACATAATCAATACTGGGAGGATCGCACGCAGATCAAATACTGGCTTTACCGGCATCAATGTTGGAATTGCAAACCAAGACGCGTCTGCTACCTTCTGCCAATTTAATACCCATGCCTTTGTATACTCAACACCATCTGCTGTAACACCTGTTGTCGGAAGTACAAAACCCATGATAAATGCTGCTACATAACCACAGATAATTCCAAGTAAAATTGCAGAAAAGCTTGCAAAGCCCTTTGTCGCATGCTTGAAAACAAGAATCATTACAAGAACAAACAATGCTAAAAGCAGATTTTCCATGGAACCAAAGTCTTTTGCTGTATTTCCGCCGCCAAAAGAATTGATGCCGACTGAAATCAAGCTAAGACCGATGGACATAACAACTGTACCTGTCACTACGGATGGGAAGAATTTACGAAGTGGCTTTAAGAATAAACCAAGAACAGTCTCAAACAAACCACCGATTATGGATGCTCCCCTAATGGCACCACAGGCAAGAACGCCTCCGCCCATAGTTGCGGCAACTGAGTTAAATACTCCGATAAAACCAGAAGATGTACCCATAATAATCGGAACCTTTCCTCCGACCGGTCCGATAGCGAACAGCTGAACTAAAGTAACAATTCCTGCTACCAGCATTGCATTCTGTAAAAGCTGCAGCTGTAAATCTGCAAACTCACCGCCTGCAATTCCACATGCGCCGGTGATGATCAAAAGCGGCGTTAAGTTTCCCACAAACATAGCCAGCACATGCTGTAAGCCAAGCGGGATTGCCTGCTTCAGCGGCATTTTTCCATCAAGACGGAAAGCTGCCTCTGATAATCTGTATGATGTTTTCACAACAGATACCTCCCTTTTCTTTTTTCAAGAAAAGTATATCATTCGCAGGCTAATCTGTAAATTGAGTAATATATAGAAGTTTTCCGTGTAAAAATAGGAATATCTGTCAAAAGGACAAATCTGTCATGCCTTAACCATTGAAATGCTGCAGATCCTTGTCCTTTCCAATGACATACATCCGCATCTCTTTTTGTAGTTTTTCATCTGGTGAAAACTGCAAATTCATGTGGTTATTAATACGAATACCTGCAATGTTCATTCCATATTTATTTCTAAGATCAAGTTCACGAAGAGTCTTTCCTACCCACGTTGATGGAATTGCCATCTCGACCATACTATAATCATTTGACAGATTAATCCAGTCTGAAAAATCACGTGCCGTAAGATATTTTCCAACTCGCGCACCCATCTCCACTTCTGGAAATACGACTCTTGTGACACCAAGCTTTTTCAAGACCTTTCCATGCACTTCGTTTTTTCCAGTTGCAATAATTTGTGGAATGTTATACTCCTTACATTTCATTGCAATCACAATGCTTGCTTCCATGTTGCTAGCAACAGCAATGACTGCACCATCCATATGCTCCATTCCAAGACCGCTCATGGCATCCTCATCGGCCACATCAACCTGCACTGCATAGCTGACATCATCAGCGATCTGTGCCACGCGGTCTGCATCCTGATCCACTGCCACTACCTCATTTCCAGCTGCTGCAAGTGTTCTCGCTACACTTGTGCCAAAACGATTTAAACCAAATACAATATACTGCTGTTTTTTCATGACTTTCCCTTCTGCTTTTCAAAGCTCGCATTTAAAATAATCTTATCCTACCATGATATGTTCCTCTGGCAGTCTTCTCTTTTCATTTCTTCTCTTTATACTTCCTGCAATCATAAGAGGAATTGTAATAGGTCCAATTCGACCCATATACATCAGCGCAATAATAATAAATTTTCCAGCAATGTGAAGTTTCGGCGTAAGACCTGCTGTCAGACCTACTGTCGCCGTTGCAGAGACCACCTCATATGTAGCCTGCATAATTGTTGCCTCTGGCTCTGCAACCATTAATGCAAGGGTGCCTACTAGTACCAACAATAAACCTCCAATGCAAACTGACAATGCTGTTCGAACAATATTCATTGGAATACAACGCCTGAAGCACTCTGTATCTTCATGACCTGCCAGAATAGAACCACAGCTAAGCAGCACAACAGCTACTGTAACTGTTTTCACACCTCCTGCTGTTCCTACAGGAGAGCCTCCAATATACATCAAAAAACAGCTAAACAGCCTCGAAACCTCTCTAAGCTGATCCTGCGGCACAGTAAAAAATCCTGCAGTTCTTGTTGTCACTGACTGGAAGAATGATGCCATCAGCTTTTGGAAAAAGCCCATAGATCCTAATGTATTTGGATTATTATATTCTACAATGAAGAAAAATAAAGTTCCGCCCAATAACAAACTGATTGTCATTAAAAGCACTAACTTTGTATGAAGAGATAGCTTTCTCAGACCCTGTCTGATTCCTGTCTCCTTCTTAGCTGCCTTTTTTATAAAAGCAACCAATTCCCTCCATACCATAAAGCCAATTCCCCCTGCTATAATTAAAAAAGCTGTAACTGTATTTATCAGTACATCATTTGCATACATCGCAAAACTAGAATCGCCTAGTAAATCTACTCCTGCATTACAAAAGGCTGATATTGAGTGAAACACTGCATACCATATGCCTCGAAGCAGTCCAAACTGTGGAATAAAGCGGCATGCATATCCTAACGCACCAATGCCTTCTACCACAAGTGATCCCTTTACGACATACTGCAGTATTCCGACAAGACCACGCATACTGTCGCGGTTAAAATAATTTTGCAGCATCACGCGTTCCTGAATGGTGAGTTTGACTTTCATAAGAACAAGCACATACGTCACACAGACAATAACGCCCCAGCCTCCGACTTGAATTAAAAACAGCATGACCAACTTTCCCAGAAATGTAAACTGAAATGCCGGGACAACAGTTACTAGTCCTGTCACACAGACACAGGTACATGATGTAAACAGTGCATCTGGAAAATTGAGCCACTTTCCATTGGCATTGCATATCGGCAGCATTAAAATGCATGCACCTACAAGTATCAGCGCCAGAAAGCCAAATACCATAACCTGTGTAAATGACCATTTCTTTATACTTTTCATGTCTTCCTCTACTTTCTTTATGTATTTTCCCTCATTATAGCGATTTAGGTGTTGATATGCAACTGGAAAATATTACGATGATAATTTACGATGATATGACACGTAAATTTCGCAAGGGCGCGTAAGCGCCCTGATTAAGTTACAAAAACTCCTTCATCCTTCCCATAAAATCTTCTTCAGTGTGTATCAAACCTTCTGCAATCTGTCTGGCTTCCCGGCTTGCATCCCTACACTCATTCTGACACTTTGCAATGCTTTGAATCCCCATGTTGCATCCATTCATCATCAGTTTTGCTACCTGATGACAATCTCCCTTCATCATAAGCCGCATCTCTGTTGTAATCCATGAAGATGCAGATGCCACAGGACTTGGATCCTTCTCTGATACACCCGCCTCCATTAAAAGACGCGATGTTTCCTTCTCTACTCGCTCATGCTCTCTGCGATAATCCTCTACAGCTTGCTCTAGCTCACTGTCCTCAAGATAATCTTCTACCTGTGTCATACTTTGAAGCGCCATCTTGCAGCCTACATTACACTCCTTTAAAAGCTTTTTTGTCTGATCATCCATCAGTTTGTTTTCCTCCTGTAAATAACGGATAGTTTCAAAAAGCTTAACTAAAAAGCTTCTCTCTTCCACAGTATCTATCAAGAAACAAGATTTTATACACAATCCCTAAGATACAAAAATCCCCCGAAACGATGTTTATACACCATTTCGAGGGGAAAATTTTTACTATTATTTTTCGTAAAATTCACGAGTAGGATCTCATTACTTACCGGGTTGAATTATTACTTATCTCTGTACACGAGCTCCAGCTCCGCCCATGATAGCCTCTACTTCCTTCTTGCTTGCCATAGTGGTATCACCAGGAGTTGTCATAGCCAGTGCGCCGTGAGCTGCACCATAGTTAACAGCCATCTCAGCGTTCTCAGTAGTCATTAAACCGTAGATCAGACCAGATGCGAAGGAATCGCCGCCGCCTACACGGTCCATGATCTCCAGACCGTTGTAATCCTTAGCCTTGTAGATCTCACCATCTGCCCAGCAAATTGCGCTCCAATCGTTAACAGTTGCAGTCTTAACCTGACGAAGAGTTGTAGCTACAGCCTTGAAGTTAGGGTAAGTCTTAGCAGCCTCATTGATCATCTTCTTGTATCCGTCAAGATTCAGAGTCTTTAAGTTTGCATCGTTTCCTTCGATCTCGAAGCCAAGGCAAGCGGTGAAGTCTTCCTCGTTACCGATCATAACGTCAACGTACTTAGCGATCTCCTTGTTTACTTCCTGAGCCTTAGCCTGTCCGCCGATAGCGCTCCACATAGATGGACGATAGTTTAAGTCGTAGGATACGATAGTTCCATACTTCTTAGCGGTCTTGATTGCAGCTAAAACAGTCTCGCAAGACTGCTCAGACAGTGCAGCGTAGATACCGCCGGTATGCAGCCAACGAACACCTAATGTTCCGAAGATGTACTCAAAATCGAAATCATCTGGAGTAGCCTTAGAAATAGCAGTGTTTGCACGGTCAGAGCAACCTACAGCACCACGGATTCCAAATCCTCTCTCAGTGAAGTTTAAACCGTTACGGCAGATACGGCCAATACCGTCAGTCTTCATCCACTTGATAAGGGAAGTATCAACACCACCCTGGCAGATGAAATCTTCCATCAGCATACCAACCTCGTTATCAGCAAATGCAGTGATAACAGCGGTATTCATCTTAAAGCACTTTCTTAAACCACGGATAACATTGTACTCTCCGCCGCCTTCCCATGCGCGGAATGATCTTGCAGTACGGATTCTGCCCTCGCCCGGATCAAGACGAAGCATAACCTCGCCCAGAGATACTGCATCAAATTTGCACTCACTTGCTGGTCTTAAATTTAAATTCATTTTTTTCTAAACCATACCTTTCTTTTTTCCTCATGCAAGCATGATCAGCTTGCGACTTTTCGACCCTAGCATTACACTTATCCGCGGATTTCCTTAACCTTTGCAACTGCTTCCTTGGTCATAGCAGTGATCTTATCGAACTCACCAGCCTTGATCATGTCGCCCTTTACCATCCAGCTTCCGCCACAGCAAAGAATCTTATCACAGCTTAAGTAGTCTGCCAGGTTCTTTGTATTGATTCCACCAGTCGGCATGAACTTAACCATGGTGTACGGAGCTGCCATAGCCTTGATCATAGCGATTCCGCCAGCCTGCTCTGCCGGGAAGAACTTAACAACCTTCAGTCCGCGCTTAACAGCCTGTGCAACCTCTGATGGAGTGATGCAGCCTGGAAGTACCGGAATGTTGTTCTCTAAACAGTAGTCAACGATCTCTGGATCAAATCCTGGGCTAACGATGAACTTAGCACCTGCCTTAACAGCACGGTTTACCTGATCGATTGTCAGAACGGTACCTGCACCAACTAACATCTCCGGATAAGCCTCGCTCATAAGACGAATGGACTCCTCTGCTGCTTCAGTACGGAATGTAACCTCTGCACAAGCAAGACCACCCTCTACTAAAGCCTTTGCTAACGGCAGTGCATCCTTTGCATCGTTCAGTACTACAACCGGAACAACGCCATACTCTTTAAACTGCTCATTAATTGTCATTTTTTTATTCCTCCTTTTGCCCAGCCCCTAAAAAAGGGCACACTATGGGCGTGTTTACAGTACATCGTTCTACGTGATGTTACATATCTTTATACTACCATTTTTTTGCGTATTCGCCAATAGGAGACATGTATTTCTGTGTTTTGACTAATTTGCATCAGCAAACATCCATTATTTTTGTTGATATTTATTTTTTTATCACAGTCTTTTTTCAAAGTTGCCTGACATGACAGAAACACCTTCGTCAGCAATTACGAACGCTTTCGGGTCAATACTGTGAATAATTTCGACAAACTCTGCTGTCTCAAATTTATTGATACAGCAAATCATGATTTTTGTCTCTTCTTTTGTGTAGGCACCTACACCAGTCCACTCTGTCACACCGCGTCCTGTCTGCTTTAAAATCTTCTGATCAATTCCTTCCTGCTTTGTAAAAATCATCAGTCGAACAGTGATATTTTGATAATGGACCCTATCCATCATAAGTGTAAAAAATACCATATAAATAAGAGAATAGATAACAATCTCAATATCAAACATCAAAAGAAGACTCGCATATACTACCACATTGACATACAATGAAATCTTTCCAACAGATGCATTCTTGAACTTTCTAGCTGCCCACATGCCGATGACATCTACACCGCCGCCGCTGCCGCCAGCTACAAGCAGCAGACCGACACCAAAACCAGTGATAATACCCGCAATCAAAACTGAGGCAACAACAGAATCAACGATTGGCGTTGCCGGAATCGGAATGATACTTGCAAATATACTGATCGCTACTGAGCCTATCAGTGTCTTAACAAGAAAGCCTTTTCCAATTCCTTTCCATGCCAAAACAAGAAGCGGAATATTAATCAAAAAGTAAACGATACCATACACATTTTTGCCACCAAAGTCTATGATCTTTCCAAGCAAATATGTAAGAACCTGTGCAATTCCGACACCTCCGCCGCTGTAAAGACCATACGGAATCAAAAAATAGTTCATACCAAATGTGTATAAAAATGAACCTGCGATAATAACGGCGAGCTTTGCCCATCTTGACTTAATCTTTTCCATGATAATCTCCCCGATTATATTTTTAAAGTGCTTTCTTTATCGCTGCCATCAGTTCGTCATATGTCTCAAATGCCAAAAGGTCTGGATTTTCATTTTTGATTGCATCAGTACTTCGAAATAAAAATCCAGCCTTGCTCGCACGAATCATCCCAAGATCATTATAGCTGTCACCGCTTGCGATTGTCTCAAAACCAATAGACTGCAGTGCCTTTACCGTTGTCAGCTTAGACTGCTCAATTCTCATCTTAAAACCTGTAATTTCTCCATCCTCTGCGACCTCAAGCGTGTTGCAAAAGATTGTTGGCCACCCAAGCTTTTTCATAAGCGGTGCTGCAAACTGTGTAAATGTATCACTGATAATGATTACCTGTGTCATGCTTCTTAACTCATCAAGAAATTCCTTAGCACCAGGCATTGGATCGATCTGTGCTATAGTCTGCTGAATCTCCTTTAAGCCAAGGCCGTGTTCCTTTAAGATGCCCAGTCTCCACTTCATCAGCTTATCATAATCCGGCTCATCCCTTGTTGTTCTTTTCAGTTCTGGGATGTTGCTTGCCTTAGCAAATGCAATCCAGATCTCAGGTACCAATACACCTTCTAAATCCAAACATACAATATTCATTGTTTTCTCCTGCCTTTCTCAATTTATTTGCTACTCCTCTACCTCAATGTCAAGTCCAAGCTCCTTCGGCAGAAAACGCGGACATACATTGTCTGTTGTAATGATAACAGATGCAGCAAGACGTGTACCGATTTCAACTGCTTCCTTTAATTCTTTGCCATATGTCATGCCAATGGCAACACCTGCAAAGAAGGCATCTCCTGCTCCTGTTGTATCGCGCACTACTACCTTGCGCGCCGGATAAATACCTTTATTTCCCTTACAGTCTGCATACACGGCGCCTTCACCGCCCATCGTAACAACAATTGATGGAATCTGAGCGCTCAAAACATTTGCTGAAATAATCTCGCAAAGTTCCTGCGGTGTCTTTCCCTCATAGTCCTCTGCAAAGAAAATGCCTGCCTCAATCTGATTGCATACAAAGCAGTCAAAATGCTTTAAGTAATCACGTCGTTCCACGGCAATGCTCATATTTGTGACAACACCATACACCCTCTTATTATACTTTTGTGCAAGCTGGAATGTCTTTTTTATGATTTCCTTATCAATGTCCATTTCCAGTACGATGGAATCTGCCTTAGAGATGATCTCATCTCCCTTTTCCTCAAGAGTATACAAAATCGGATACAAGTTTGGTCTTTGTGAGATAGACCCTGCCAAATCACCCTTGTTGTCAAATACAGCCAGCCATGTTCCCATTCCACCCGGAACACTCTTCACATAGCTTGTATCTACCTTATGTCTTTTTAATTTGCGTACAACATCTTCGCCAAGCGCAGATGTATCTACGATGCTTACATATGTAGGCCTAAGCTCAACATTTGCAATGTCCTCCACGACATTTCGCGTTACGCCTCCGTGTATGTATTCAATCCGTCCCGCATTGCGGCCCTCCGGCACATATATATCCTCAGGAAAGCCTTTGATATCCACAAATACGGCGCCGATTACTACAATTCCCATGGTTTGTCCCCCAGTATATTACAATCTTGAAGCCATCGGCAGCTGCCGGTGACTCTTACCCTTTATTGTACAAAACATTCCACAAAAAGCAAGCATCATTTTAGTTTTGTCCATTGCTTTTTTTGCATAATATAGTAGAATATAACTATCTCAAAAACTTGACGAAAATAAAAAGGAAGGTTGGTATTACATATGAAATTTTTTGAAGTAAAAGATGGTGCGCTTTTCTTTAAGCGCCGCCAGGAAATTATGGAAATTTGTCCATGGGGTGCCGGACTTCGTGTTCGCGCTACACAAAATCGAAGCTTTTCTGATAAGGATTGGGCACTCGATGTTCCTGCAAAGGCAGACGGAAAAATTGAGCTTTTTGACGATCATGCAATCGTGAGAAATGGCAGTATCTACGCTGTTGTTACAGACTTTGGACGTATCAGTTTCTATAATGAAAAGGATGAACTTTTACTAAAGGAATATTATCGCAGCTGGGATTATGGAACAAAGGATTGGAAGGATCTTGATACAATCATTATGCAGCGTGCTGCTGCAAGAACCTACCATGCTGTTGGAGGCGACAACTATGCATTAAGTGTACGTTTTGAGGCAGATGATAACGAAAAACTCTTTGGCATGGGCCAATATCAGCAGCCACAGTTTGATTTAAAGGGCTGTACACTTGAGCTTGCTCAGAAAAATACTCAGGCAAGCGTTCCTTATCTTGTATCTAGCAAGGGCTATGGTCTTTTGTGGAATAATCCTGCAATTGGACGCGCAACGCTTGGTGCTAACGTAACAGAGTTTACTGCTGAATCTACACGCCAGATTGATTACTGGATTAATGCAGCCGATACACCTGCAGCACTTGTAGAGCAATACACAGAGCTTACCGGACGTGTCCCGATGATGCCTGAATGGGCTATGGGCTTTTGGCAGTGTAAGCTTCGCTATCAGACACAAGATGAAGTATTAACTATTGCGCGCAGATATAAGGAATTAAATATTCCGCTGTCTGTTATTGTTATCGACTTCTTCCACTGGACACAGCAGGGCGACTGGCGCTTTGACCCGGAATATTTCCCAGATCCAAAGGCAATGATCGATGAACTTCATGAGATGGGTGTTCGCGTAATGATTTCCATCTGGCCGACTGTTGACCGTACAAGCGTTAACTATGAGGAAATGAGTGAGCGTGATCTTTTAATCCGTACAGACCGCGGCTTAAATGTTACAATGGAATGCTGGGGAATGCAGTGCTTCATTGACCCTACAAATCCTGAAACACGTGAATTTGTATGGCAAAAGGCAATGGAAAATTACCGCTCACACGGTGTTGATCTGTTCTGGTTAGATGAAGCAGAGCCAGAGTACACTGTTCAAGACTTTGATCTTTACCGCTACTATGATGGTCCGGCATTAGAGTGTGCAAATGAGTATCCAGCTCGCTATTCTCAGACCTTCTTTGACGGTATGAAGAAGGAAGGAATTGAAAACCCTCTGAATCTTGTTCGCTGTGCATGGGCTGGTTCCCAGCGCTATGGTGCACTTGTCTGGTCCGGTGACGTTCCTTCTACATTTACTTATCTTCGCTATCAGCTGACAGCTGGCCTAAACATGGGTCTTGCCGGAATTGCATGGTGGACAGCAGATATCGGCGGCTTCCATGGCGGAAATGTACATGATCCAGCCTTCCATGAGCTTTTGATGCGCTGGTTCCAGTTTGGTGCTTTCTGCCCTGTTATGCGTCTGCACGGCGACCGTGATCCTCACTACAAGCCACTTGGCACAACAGGCGGCGGTAAGGTTGCTTCTGGTGCCGACAATGAAATCTGGAGCTACACACCTGAGATTCAGGATATGATGAGTTACTATATCCTGCTTCGTGAATCCATGAAGGGTTATATGACAACTGTTATGGAAGAAGCTCATGAAAAGGGAACACCTGTTATGAAGCCGCTGTTCTACGATTATCCGACAGACAAAACTTGCTGGGAAATTGCAGACGAATTTCTCTTTGGTCATGATCTTCTTGTTGCTCCAGTTCTTTATGCTGGTGAGCGCACACGTACTTTGTATCTGCCAGAGGGACGCTGGTGTGAATATGAGACAGGTAAGGTTTATGATGGCGGCTGCACAATTACTGTGGATGCTCCGCTTAACCGCGTTCCATTATTCGTAAAAGAAGGCAAGACAATTTTTGTGAAATGATACCAGGGTCAAAAGCTCCAAAAGCCGTTCGTGCTTGCACTAAAGGCTTTGAGCTTGGGGCCCGCAAAAAAATATAAGGATTTAATTTATGAAAAAAGAAGGCTACTATTCTTCTGGACAGTTCGCAGGGATGGCTCATGTCACCCTGCGGACCATCCGCTATTATGACAAGCAGGGTATTTTAAAGCCCTCTTTTGTAAATGAATCTGGTGCACGCTTTTACACTGATGAAGATTTTGCGCGTCTCCAGCAAATTTTATTATTAAAATATCTTGGCTTCTCACTTGATGATATTCGTGAAATGATTGTAGACACAAAAGATCTTCACTACATGCAAAATTCCCTTAACATACAATTAAATCTTGTGCGCGACCGCATTGAGCAAATGCAGCTTGTAGAAAAAGCGATCCTTGAAACATCAGATGCCATAAACAAGCAGCACAGCATTGACTGGAGCCGCATGTTAAATTTGATCCATCTGACTGGCATGGAGGAAAGCTTAAAAAAGCAGTATCAAAATGCCTCGAATATCTCTGCCCGCATCAATCTTCACCGCCTTTATTCCCAAAATAAACAGGGATGGTTTCCATGGATTCTGGAAAACTGCCATCTGGCGCCAGGGATGAATATTTTGGAAACTGGCTGCGGTGACGGCACGCTCTGGTGTGAGGCAAAGAAACAGTTTTCCCAGAATAATTGTCCAGATCACACCAAAGCTCATGATCAGCAGCCAGATCTTCTTAAAACTTGCTCAATTATGCTGACTGATATCTCAGAGGGAATGCTTCGTGATGCAAGACGTGCAATAGGCGATGGCGATGAATTTTCATTTCGTGAATGCTTCTGTGAGGCACTTCCGTTTGCAGATGAATCATTTGACCTTGTTTTGGCAAACCATGTTCTTTTTTACTGCAGTGATGTGACACAGGCGTGCCGCGAGGCCGCTAGAGTATTAAAGCCCGGCGGACGATTCTTATGCAGCACATATGGTGCAGACCACATGAAAGAAATCAGTCGTCTCGTGTCTGACTTTGACTCGCGCATTGTACTGTCGGCAGATTGTCTTTACGAGCGATTCGGGCGCGAAAATGGAGCCGAGATTCTAGCGCCATATTTTAGTGATGTGAAATGGCTCTCCTACGAAGACTCACTTCTCGTTCCAGATGCCGAACCGCTGATTCTCTACATCCTTTCCTGCCACGGCAACCAAAATCAATATCTGCTTGACCACTTTGCAGAATTTCGAAGCTTCGTCAAGAAAAAAACAGATGCTGGATTCTCGGTCACAAAGGATGCTGGAGTGTTTTGCTGCACGAAATAGCTGCCGTGGAATCACTGGCCTTTGTGCACTTTTCACAAACTTTGATTTTTCCACAAAAAGCGCTTGAAGGTGACGTAACGTCACCTTATATACTATGCGTGTCAAAGAAAAAATATTTTGACAAGCGACATCATGTATATACGAAATTTGATTTTATTTTTGAACCACTAGGGACAGATAAAAAGCCATCATCCCTGTCCCCATTAGAAAGGAGTTTATTATGACCATTATCGTTACCGGCGGAGCCGGATTTATCGGAAGCAACTTTATTTTCCATATGTTAAATACTTACCCGGATTACCGCATTGTATGTTTAGACTGCCTGACCTACGCTGGAAACCTTTCCACTCTGGCACCGGTTATGGACAACCCGAATTTCCGTTTTGTTAAGGAAAGCATCACCGACCGTGAGGCTGTCTACAAGCTGTTTGAGGAGGAGCACCCAGACATCGTTGTTAACTTCGCAGCTGAGAGTCATGTTGACCGTTCCATCGAGAATCCAGAAGTTTTCTTAAACACCAACATTCTTGGAACTGCTGTTTTAATGGATGCTTGCCGCAAGTATGGTATTAAGCGTTATCATCAGGTTTCCACCGATGAGGTTTACGGTGATCTGCCGCTTGACCGCCCAGACCTGTTCTTCACTGAGGAGACTCCAATCCACACAAGCAGCCCGTACAGCTCTTCTAAGGCTGGCGCTGACTTATTAGTTCTTGCTTATCACAGAACCTATGGTCTGCCTGTTACCATCAGCCGCTGCTCAAATAACTACGGTCCATATCACTTCCCGGAGAAGCTGATTCCGCTTATGATCGCTAACGCATTAAACGACAAGCCGCTTCCAGTTTATGGTACTGGTGAGAATGTTCGTGACTGGCTGTATGTTGAGGATCACTGCCGTGCAATCGATCTGATCATCCACAAGGGACGCGTTGGTGAGGTTTACAACGTTGGTGGACACAACGAGATGAAGAACATCGACATCGTTAAGATCATCTGCAAGGAGCTTGGAAAGCCAGAGAGCTTAATCACTTTCGTAGGCGACCGTAAGGGACATGACATGCGTTATGCAATCGACCCGACCAAGATCCACAATGAGTTAGGCTGGCTGCCAGAGACTAAGTTTGCTGACGGTATCAAGAAGACCATTCAGTGGTACTTAGACAATAAGGAGTGGTGGGAGACCATCATCTCTGGTGAGTATCAGAACTACTACGAAAAGATGTACGCAAACCGCTAATGGAGGTCGTTATGAAAGTATTTGTTACTGGAGTTGCCGGTCAGCTCGGACATGATGTAATGAATGAACTGGCTAAGCGCGGCTATGAGGGAATCGGAACTGATATTGCACCAGAGTATTCTGGCGCTGCTGACGGTACTGCTGTTGTTTCTATGCCATATGTTTCTTTAGATATCACTGATGCTGATGCTGTTGATCGTGTTATCTGCGAGATGAAGCCGGATGTTGTCGTTCACTGCGCTGCATGGACAGCTGTTGATCTGGCTGAGGATGAGGACAAAAAGGATAAGGTGCACGCAATCAATGCGGATGGTACTGCAAACATCGCAAAGGCCTGCAAGAAGACTGGCAGCAAGATGGTTTACATCAGCACTGATTATGTATTTGATGGACAGGGTACTACTCCATGGACACCAGATTGCAAGGATTATAAGCCACTTAATGTTTATGGTCAGTCTAAGCTTGACGGTGAGCTTGCTGTTTCTAGTACTCTTGACAACTACTTTATCGTGCGTATCGCATGGGTATTTGGCAAGAACGGAAAGAACTTCATCAAGACAATGTTAAACGTTGCCAAGACACACAGTACCTTAAAGGTAGTTAATGACCAGATCGGTACACCGACATACACCTTTGATTTGGCAAGACTGCTTGTAGATATGATTGAGACCGACAAATACGGCTACTATCATGTAACAAATGAGGGCGGCTACATCAGCTGGTATGATTTCACAAAGGAAATCTTCCGTCAGGCTACCCTTCTTGGACGCACTGAGTACAGTGAGGATAATGTTACTGTTCTTCCTGTTACTACTGCTGAGTATGGCCTTTCAAAGGCTGCAAGACCGTTTAACAGCCGTCTGGATAAGTCCAAGCTTGTTGAAAATGGATTTGCTCCACTTCCGACCTGGCAGGATGCAGTTGCACGATATTTAAAAGAAATTGAATTTTAATAAAGAACATGAAATGGGATGGAGTTTTGTGGCTCCATCCCATACTTCATAGCTTATAATCCCTTGCGCATCTTTCTAACCCGTCAATTACACTACTAAATTCCACACCATACTTTCTTGCTTTGCTGCAGTCCATCCACAAATTGTGTCTTGCGGGTGCGTCCTTGACGATAAGCCTTTTTCCAAGCATATCAACAAACTTGTTTGTCACCTCATATATTGACTGTGTTGTTTCGCTGCCAAAATTATACGCACCGCCTGGAAGTAAAATTACCTTGTCCATATTTTCAGCAACTTCCTTTAAATAAGTAATGCCACGAAATTGCTTTGAGCTGAAAGAAACACTATCTTGTGTATGAATTGCATTTAATATCATCATCAAATAGTTGGATCTTTTTTCATAATAATCATACATCCACTCTGCTCTTAACATGACTGCCGACGGCAGAATATCAAGCACACGTTTTTCCATCTCAAGCTTATGAGCAGCATAGATATTTCCTGGCTTCACATTTTCTTCTGTATATGGTCCACCATCCTCACAAGCACTATACACCTGATCTGAGCTAAAGCATATCAACTTTCTATTATTATCTTTACATGCATTCGCAATGTATATAGGAATCTGCACATTTGCAAAGTACGATGCTTCTGGATCTGCCTCGCAAGTACCTATATCAGAAATTGCTGCTGTGTGGACAACAACATCTGCATTGCTTTCTTTAATCATACGATTCACAATTTCCTGTGTCACGTTCCGAAGAGACGGTGACGCTGCTGTATCCTTGCATAGTTCCATGAGCTTATGCCCTACAAATCCATTTGCCCCTGTAATTAAAATCATTTGCCCCTCCCTGATATTTAAGCTGTAACTGCTAAAAGCAGCGTTCCTGCCGTAATAAGTAAAACACCGACTGCCGATTTCTTTGTCAGTTTTTCGTGAAATACAATCCACGAGAATGCAATCGTTACCAACATACTAAGCTTATCAATCGGCACTACTACACTTGCTGGTCCTTCTTGTAACGCCCGATAATAAAAGAGCCACGACGCTCCAGTTGCCAGCCCTGACAAACAAATAAAGCATAATTCTTTCTTCTCTATCTTATTTATTTCTTTCTGTTTTTGTGTAACAAACACCATGAGCCATGCCATAAGCAGCACTACTGTGGTGCGGATTGCTGTGCCGAGATTAGAATCAATACCTTCAATTCCAATCTTCCCCAAAATAGAAGTCAGACTTGCAAATACTGCTGATAGCACCGCATAGATCAGCCATCCTCCACTCTTTTTTTCAGAATCTGTTTTTATGTCTTTTTTGGTAATCATCATCATGGTTCCTATTCCAATAAGCAGCACAAATATTATCTTTTTCCCAGAAATACCTTCATGAAGGAAAATGAATGCCAGAAGAATAGACAACACTATACTTGATTTATCAATGGGAACAACCTTGTTGATATCCCCTTTTTGAAGGGCATGAAAATAGCATAACCACGATGCACCTGTAGCTAATCCTGATAAAATCAGAAATAGAAGCGTCCTGCCGTCAATCTGTCTTATTCCTCCCCATGTTCCTGTAATCAATACCATGAGCCATGAAAACAACAATACAACTACAGTTCGTATTGCTGTTGCCACATTCGAATCTGTCTTTTTAATTCCGCATTTTGCAAGGATCGCTGTTATTCCTGCAAAAAATGAAGATCCTATTGCATAAAATATCCACATTTCCTTAATCCCCCTTCTGCTAAGGTTATTGGAGTTAAAAGCCACTCTTTATTTGCCTCATTATACTGTTTTTCACCACGCATGTCCACCAGTTTTTGTAAAGCCAGCGGGGACAGGAAAAAGCCACATTCCCTGTCTTCGGCAGAGAAAAAGTCTCCTTATCTGAATTTTTCTTGCTTGACATTTTGATTATACTTCATAGTCAAACATATAAAAATTCAAAATAAATAAGGAAACTATTGATTCTGGTTACGACTTAAAGCCTATTTATCGCATTCACTGCCAGTATATATCTTTCTACTTTTTCACTATCTGGTGTTTTTCACTAATATCGCCATCAATTCATTCACGTCGATTGGCTTTGCTATATGACCATTCATCCCAGATGCAATAGCCTCTCTCTTATCTTCTTCAAAGGCACTTGCTGTCATTGCAATGATAGGTATACATGCCTTATCTTTATCTGGCAGGTGTCTAATTTCTTGTGTTGCTTTATAGCCATCCATTTTAGGCATCTGAATATCCATTGAATGTATAGTCACAAAAGCCAAAGAGACAGTAAAATTGCCATTGTACCTGTCCCGCTGGTTCACCAAACTGCAAAAAGGCAGCCTGATAGCACAGCGGCTTCTTAAAAATTCATATTGATTTTTCTGTCCGTCGTGCTATAATCGGTATATACCGAAAACAAAGGAGGATGTACCCATGCCAAGACCGCCACGGTGCCGTCGTATTTGTGACGCACCACAAGTCGATACCTTCTGCCCCAACGGATGTGGAGATAGTGAGCCGATCCTGCTGACGCTTGACGAGTACGAAGTCATTCGGTTAGTTGACTTGGAGCAGCAAACCCATGAGCAGTGTGCTGTGCAGATGGATATTTCCCGTTCTACCGTGCAGGAGATTTACGAAAGCGCACGGCGCAAGATCGCAGCGTGTCTTGTCCACAGGAAGCCGCTGCACATCACCGGAGGAAACTATCGCATTTGCGGAGGGCAGGAGGCAGCCCATTGCGGCCGTTTCTGCCGGATGCAGAGAACCAACACAGAAAAATTCAATAAAAATTGTAAAGGAGATTCCATTATGAAAATTGCAGTTACCTATGAAAATGGTCAGATTTTCCAGCATTTCGGCCACACCGAACAGTTCAAGCTTTATGAAACTGCGGACGGCAAAATCGTCCACGTGGAGGTTGTTGATACCAACGGAAGCGGTCACGGCGCACTGGCAGGCTTCCTGATGCAGAACGGCGTGGACACTTTGATTTGCGGAGGCATCGGCGGCGGTGCACAGACAGCACTTGTCGAAGCGGGTATCAAGCTCTACGGCGGTGTCAGCGGGGACGCTGACGCTGCGGTGAGCGCATTGCTCAACGGAAGTTTGAGCTACAACCCCTATGTTCACTGTGATCACCATGACCACAAGCATGGCGAGAAAGGTCACACCTGCGGTGACCACGGCTGCGGTAAGCATAGCTGCCATTGATATGGAACGCACACTGACACAACTTCCGTTCTGGTCATCCTTGACCAAACACGAAATGGAAACGCTACGCCAAAGTGCCTTTGTCCGTCATTATGAAAAGGGTGCATTCGTCCACAGCCGCGACAATGAATGTCTCGGAATGCTGTTTATTCTTTCCGGCGAGATCCGCACCTATCTTCTCTCCGAGGAGGGGCGGGAGGTAACGCTGTTCCGCCTGTATCCGGGCGAACTATGCGTGCTTTCTGCTTCCTGTGTTATCAGTCAGATTACCTTTGATACGCAAATGACCGCAGGAATGGATACGGAGGTTCTGATTATCCCTGCAAATGTCATTGCGTCGCTCAAGGAGAAAAATCTATATGTCCGCTGCTTCCTCTATGAGTTGGCAACGAAACGGTTTTCTGATGTGATGTGGGCGATGCAGCAGAATGCTGTCAAAGAAACTGGCTGCCGTAGATAAGACGCGCTGCGTCGCCTGCGGTGTGTGTGAAAATAACTGTCCGCTGGGGGCCGTTATGGTGCTCTACAAGCCCCGCACATGGTATGCGTTTTGCCCGATGGGAACCATGACGCAAGGTATTTGCAAGCTGAAAAACAAAGAATAATTAGGTATAACAGAAAGGAGCCTTTTTTATGACTGAACTGAAAATTACTGCTGCGAATTTTGACAATGAGATACTGCATTCCGACAAGCCCATTTTGCTGGATTTCTATGCGGACTGGTGCGGATCGTGCAAAATGCTCGCTCCAATGCTCCACAAGATCGCTGAGGGAAATGCCGTTGCCAAATCGGTCAGCTATCAGCCTAAGTCGGAGATCGTCGCAATGGTGGAGGGTGCAAGATGAAAGTTGTGATCATAGGCGGTGTGGCGGGCGGTGCTTCTGCCGCCGCACGCATCCGCCGTTTGGATGAACACGCGCAGATCATAATGATCGAGCGTAGCGGTTATGTATCCTACGCCAACTGCGGCCTGCCGTATTATGTGGGTGGTGTAATCAAGGAACAAGAAGAACTGACACTGCAAACCCCGGAAAGCTTCTGGGACCGCTTTCGCATTGATGTACGAGTACGGCAGGAAGTAACTGCGATCAATCCCGCAGAGAAAACCGTCACCGTCCACGCACTGGATAGCGGGAAGATCTATACAGAAACCTATGACAAACTACTTCTTGCCCCCGGCGCAAAGCCGACGGTTCCTGCACTTTCCGGCATCAGCAGTGAGCGTGTTTTCACGCTGCGCACCGTGGAGGATACCCTCCGCATTAGGCACTTTGTAGAGGATCAGAAGCCGAAAACCGCTGTTTTGGCTGGCGGTGGCTTTATCGGTCTGGAAATGGCGGAAAACCTTGTGGAGATGGGAGTTTCCGTCACCATCGTTCAGCGTCCCAAGCAGCTATTAGCGCCGCTGGATGCGGATATGGCAAGCTTTGTCCATGCGGAAATGCGCAGACACGACATAGTTCTGCGGTTGGGTGAAACCGTCACCGGGTTCCAACAGGACGGAGATTCCGTGCTGACCCTGTTGGAGGAAAGTGAACCGCTGCATTCGGATATGGTGCTGCTGGCCATCGGTGTTACCCCGGATACGCATTTGGCAAAAGATGCTGGACTCAGGCTTGGCATTCGTGGCAGCATCGCTGTCAACGAGCTGATGGAAACCTCCGTGCCGGACATCTATGCTGTGGGCGATGCCGTAGAGGTCACCCATTTCGTGACCGGGCAGAAAGCGTTGATCTCGCTGGCGGGGCCTGCCAACAAACAGGGACGAATTGCCGCTGACAATATCTGCGGCGGAAGCAGCCGCTTTCACGGCTCTCAGGGTTCGTCTGTTCTGAAACTGTTTGGCTTGACAGCGGCATCTACGGGGATCAATGAAAAGACGGCGCAGGCAGCAGGGATCGCTTACGACAAAGTCGTACTTTTCCCGGCATCCCACGCTACCTATTATCCCGGCGCACAGTCTATGGCAATGAAGGTACTGTATGAAAAGGAAAGCCTGCGGTTGCTCGGTGCGCAGATTGTTGGCGGCGACGGCGTGGACAAGCGCATTGATGTACTGGCAACGGCCATTCGCGCAAAAATGACAGCTTTGGAACTGACGGAGCTTGACCTTTCCTATGCGCCGCCTTATTCCTCTGCCAAGGATCCGGTCAATATGGCAGGCTTTATGATCGAGGATTTGGAGAGCGGGAAAGTGCGACAGTTCCATTGGAATGATGTTGAGGACTTGCCTTGCGATGGCAGTGCGACGCTGTTGGACATCCGTACGGAAGGTGAATATCGGCGTGGGCACTTGAATGGATTCTGTAATATTCCGCTGGACAATCTTCGGGAGCATTTGGACGAGTTAGACCGGGATAAGCCTGTTTATGTGAATTGCCAGACAGGGCTTCGCAGTTATCTGGCCTGTCGGCTTTTGACGCAGCACGGTTTTACCTGTGCTCATCTCTCCGGCGGATATAGCTTTTATCAGGTCGTAACACAAGAGGAGCAGACAGCGCAGAGCGCCTATCCCTGCGGAATGAAGAAGCTTTGATTGACATACTCCCACGGTTAAAACCGTGGGATTCCTTAGATTCTGGCAGCGTCATCCAGCCCTATAGACTGAAATATAGCCACTGTGTTCAGGATTTATGCTGATGGGATTTCATACGTCGTGTACTACTTTCTCAGCAAAAGACCTATGCCGAAGCCTTATGTATGTTCTTAAAATCCAAAACATTGTCTCATCGACAATCCACTTTCCTTCATTTTTAAAATCAACTGATCCTGCATATCCGCAAAATATTCAAATTCATACTCACATTTTTCTCTGTCGGGATGTTTAAAATCCAAATCTGCATTTCGAATTAAAAATGCCGAATATAGATCTCTCTGTACCTTTCTATTTCCAATCTCCTTTTCTCTTTGTGACAACGGAATCTTTTCATAAGTATCCGTTACATGGTTGTATTGGCTTGCCTTAAATTCCTTTGTATCTACTTCTGCATAGACACCTCCAACTGCCTCCGCTTTTCTTTTCAATTCTAGCAGAAATCTTGCAGGTGCACGACGGTTGATGGATCTTCCAAAACGCTTCTTACGCTTATATTTCTGGATCACTTTTACCGTACCGTCTTTCTGCTTAACCTCAATGTCTTCAAAAGGATGAGTAAACTGGTAACACCTGCTTCTACTGTCACAATAAATGCAGCCGTGAGTACATCCCCGATAAATATTCATTCCATAATGTCCACCACTACCGGTCAGAATCCCTTTTGCGTCAACAAAATGCATTTCACTCCCCCTTTGCTTTAATTTGAATATAATATCCAGTCTGGAGCCATTGGGGACAGGTAAAAACATTTACCTGTCAACCTGCTTCAATGTTATGCAGAATGAATATCTTTTCGTGTATATTTCCAATAGGCAGCAACAATTCCAACCATCCCTAAGATAAGACCAATTGTAATTAATGTACCATCTAAATACCCGTTGCTAACAATATCAGCGCCCTCGCAATATCCAAAAGGTGTTATGTATTTCAAGCCCTCCGCAACTTCGGCGATGTTGGCAACCAGATTCATAAAATACATCATCACTGCAATGCCAAGTCCCACACCAATACTTCCTTTGCGTAGAAATGCCGAGATACCAAAGCAAATGCCTGCCAACTCAATTTGAAGCAGATAGTAAGCAAAATGTAACAGATTTATTTCTTTCCAGGGAATCTTCTCCCCGATTATAACCATGGAGCCGACGGAAACGGCATAACTAATTAGATTCAACGCTGTTATTTGAATCAGAACAGCAATCAGTTTTTCTGTAATGATTTTGACACGGCTGACAGGATGAGTCAGAAGAAATTCGGCAGTCCGCTCCTTCTCCTCTTTACTTAGAATGCCTACTGCACAAAACGCAGCATAAAATGCACCGCCAAGTCCCAGCACATTTCCGCATTCAATGGCATAAAAGCCGACTAGTGTGCCGAAATTCAGGCGATCCATACCAAAAGCCGAAGTAAAAGAACCCATGGAGGCAAATATATCACTGATGCCATCCATTTCCCCTTTCATTTCTGGGAACAAAAACACGCAAACTGCAAGCAGCATGGCGATTGCCGCCGTCCATATCAAAAAGGAATTTTTTCCTTGCTTTAATTCGTGCTTTACAATCGTCATGCCCTATCACCGTCCTTTTCATAATAATGCAGAAAAATTTCTTCCAAATCTGGCTCCGAAATATGAATGTCCAAGATATTTCCGTCCGAAAGCTTCCGAAGCAACTGGTTTATATCGCCGCCGAATAGGAAACTGGTGGTTCCATCTACCGTAACTTGATCCCGAATTCCATTCAGATCCGTTATGTCAACACTTCCCCGCAGGGACACTCGCTTGGCATTTGTTTTTGCCAAAGTATCCACACTGTCGCAAGCTATTATTCTTCCTTCCCGAATAATGGCGGCACTAGAGCAATTATGCTGTACTTCGGATAGAATATGACTGGAAAGAAATACGGTTGTTCCCTGCCTGTTGCGCTCCCGTATGATTTCAAAAAATTCACGCTGCATCAGCGGATCAAGACCACCGGTTGGCTCATCCAAAATCAAAAGTTCCGGACGATGCTGCAAAGCACAGATGATGGCGACTTTCTTTCGATTGCCAAAGGATAATTCGTCCACCTTTCGGTTTCTATCCAACTGCAAACGCTCACAGAGGGCTTTGCTTTCGGCTGCACAATTCTTTTTGCGCAGGTCGGCAGATAATTTCAAGATGTCCTTTATCTTCATGCCAGAATAAAAAATCGCCTCTGACGGAAGATACCCAACTTTCTGCAAAACAGCTTCTCTATTCTTTACAATATCCATACCAAAAATCTGAGCACTGCCTTTTGTGGGGGATACCAGTCCCAGCAGGGTACGAATGGTAGTAGATTTTCCCGCACCATTAGGTCCGATAAAGCCAAACATTTCGCCCTGCTTCACAGATAGATTTAGCTCCAAAACACCTCTGGATTTCCCGTAATATTTGGTTAAATTCTCCATTTTAATCGCTTCCATGATTCTTACTCCTTACGCAGATAAATGCTTTTCCAAAAGGCCAACAGTTTTGTAAAATCCTTTTCCATTTTCTCTATATCAACATTCCAGCATCTCTGCTGTCTTTTTTACAAACGAGTCAACCTTATCACTGGCAATACTGCGTCCACCTGCTAGATCAAACTCGCCAACCCAAAGAATATCCAATATTCCACAAGCAATACCGCTTGCGATTGCAACAACATAGTCCAAATTATCTGCGTGGCTTGATAATAGTTCAATCTGGCTATTCAAATCGTAAATTGTTTTATCGAAATCAAACTCCTGTGAGCCTATAAACCCATCGTAGGGGATTAGTTCATATCTTATATCCTCTCTTTCGCTCATCTTACTATTACCAAACCTTTCTTTGCCAATGTGGACAAAAAAAAATGGCTTTTTTACTGTCCCACTGGTTCAAATAATAATTCCCTCCAAATGATCCAGCTCATGCTGACATATCTGCGCATACCAGCCACTGAGCTTTATCCTCTTCTTATTCCAGTTTTTGTCAAGATATTCAACTTCGATGTTTTGATATCTCGTTGTTTTTCTCACACCGACAAGTGACAAACATCCTTCCTCTGCCTCATACGGCGTATCTGCCTTTAACAAAACTGGATTGAACATGACAAGATCCACCAAACCCATGTTGACAATGATCACTCTCTTTTTAATGCCAATCATATTCGCTGCCATGCCTACACAGCCCTCGCGATTTGCCTCAAGTGTATCTTCCAGATCTTTTCCCACCTGCAAGTCATTCCTTGTCGCTTCCTCTGATTTTTGTCCAAGGAAAAATATATCTTTCATAATTGGCTTTATCATAGTGTCTCTCCTTCTACTTTTTACTTATTGTACCATCAGAATCTATGCTTTTCAATACACGACAAAAAGAAACTAGGAGACCCTGCATTCACAGAATCCCCTATTATAAAATTTAAATTATTTCTTTACTCATACGTACTGGATTTCCCGTGATTAACTCAGCAACCGACACACGAAGCGCATCCGCAATCGGCTCCAACAGCGTAATATCTGGATATCCCTTTCCCCTTTCCCTTAATTAAAGATATTGTTTGGTAAAAAAGAAAGGTCAGTCGATTTTGCCGATGAAGCGGTAGTAGATTTCTACT
>OBYZ01000383.1_pt1 | contig 47246 bp, 58 predicted proteins | sample 1501501 | NCBI WGS metagenome assembly OBYZ01 (sample SAMEA2580213, study PRJEB22360) | human gut metagenome | biome: human gut; feature: human-associated habitat; material: faeces | place: Denmark | collected 2008/2010
CCTGTTATTTTTACTCTTCCTGTGCTTTCATCCAATTGTATATAAAGCTGCAAAAAAGATCACTAATATCCAGATAGATAGAAGATTCACCAATTGTTTCATCATTCAAATGAAACATCAGCACCAGTATCGAAATCACGCCGCAAACTAAAATTTCATACGGAAAGTACTGGAGAAACAGCAAAGATAGCCGCGGATTATTTTGTATTACACCTGTTAAAGGAACATCTCGCAGATACAGAATAAAACAATCGATAAATAAATCGAAAACAGTGAAAACTGCAAGATATAGCATGATTGATGAAAAAATATAGTTCAAGAATTTTATTCCGTTGTTAAAACGATTCAGCATGTCGCATTTAATAAGTTTTACTTTCTTAGGATTATGGGAAACACTGCACCTGTTCCAGAGTTTTATCGCAATCTGAAATAAAAAAACTACACTTATGATTACTGTCAGTTCTCTTATAGTGCCCCTGGCCACCTCATACTCTTTTAAAAAATCCATCAGTATATCGACCTTTCCAAAACGTACCAGTCACTGGTACATTTATTATTTAAGCCAGTAACATTTTATTTCATTGAACACCTGCGTTTTAAAGTGCCCTAACGCTCTTTCTCTAAAATAAACAACGAACAAGTAACCTACTAATTCCTGTACAACAGCATCTATAGAATTCCAGGAACATCCTATTTTTGTAGATCCTATTCTTAATATCTCTGTTTCTCCTTTATCACTGACAATATAATCATAATCTTCTATTCCAAATGCCTCACATATCGGCTTAATTTTTTTTAACACTTCCGCACGTTTTTCTTGAAGATATTTCAAGTAATCACTCATTTTTCGTTCACCCCGCCCTTTTCTGTCTCAAACCAGTATTCAACATCCTCATCAGTATGTTCCTCACAGTATCTTTCTGCTTCACTTTTTGTATAAAATACAATATCTGTTTCTATTGGCTCCGATATTGCAACCTTCTTTTCACATGGGATTTCATAATAATCAGTCATATCAGGATTATAGACAGTTTTAGTCCCTATATATGTACCATAACATTGATACCAGATTATATAGTTGTTTTTCACAACACCTATTCCATTTTTTTCTAAATATTCTTCATAGTCTGAATTAAATTTATCCATTTCCTCTCCTCCCCTCAAAAACTTTTCTCTTTCTGCAGTACAGTGAATACAGACCATTATTTTTTACTTTTAAGACACTGTATCCGCTCCCCTTTAATTCTTCATATAGAATCCACACCCGTTCTTCTGTCAAATCACGTTGATAAAGAAAATATTTCCTTTTTATAAGACTATCTGTTATCTTGTTACCTGAAGCTTCTTTTGGTTCGCTAAATGTACCAGTCACTGGTACATTTAGCTCCTCAGAGTAATAGTTTCTTTCTTTTTTCTCTTCAAATACAAGTTCCGTAAATTTTTCTCCGCGCTGATATTTAAGTAAAATAGGTAATATATCAGCCATTACTTCCTTATTATCTGCATCCAGATACCCTCCGACAACCGACCTGCAGATTATTGCGCCATCGTTATCAGTAATTACAGTGCTGTACTGATAATTCTGTATAATGAATTTTGCGATATTCTCTGCCGTACCTTTAAAATAATATTTTTTATCCTGGAACTCAGTGATGTGCCCCATATACACACGTTCTTCTCTCATGCTTTATCCTCGCCTTCATACACTTCGACGTTCAGTAAAAGAGCCATATTAAACAGTGCATTTGAAGCTATTCTTTCGCGCGAGCGTGAGCTCCTATCCATTATTTCATCAATTTCAAAATTTCTTAAAAACTTCACATATTTATAATAGATATATTCAAGCTCATCTTTATCCCTCAGCTTGGATATTGCTTTAAGAACTTTTTGAATATATTCAAGCTGACGATCACGCCTGTCTATTTTATTAATTTCCTTTGCATCATAATTCAGACAGTTTATAATGCTTATAATAGAATCATTTCCTGTACCGCTGCCTATCTCATAATTATCTTTGAATTCGTGCAGTTTATACAGATCACTGAAATGGTTCATTTCATGCCTGGCCGCCTGTATACTTTTTTCCTGTCCAAAAGATCTATATAACTCATTACAATCCCCCCTCTACTATATCTTTTCTATTTATACACCTGCTGATTCTTTAAGCTCTGTCATTAGTTTTATCATTTCCTCAAGCATGATCTGTTCTTTTTTCCACTCAACACCGTTTATCTTATTTTTCAGCAGATATAGGTTTGTTTGGATTTCAATAACTAATTCTGACACTGAATAATGAGTGACACTTTCATCAGTTTTATCCGGCTTGCTATACGGTTCGTCGATATCATCGTCATCATCATCTGTATCGTCAAAATCATCACAATTAATATCATCTTCACCGTACTCTTCGTAATCTTCATTTTCACCTTCATCTGAAGTATCTTCTTCTAAAGACAGTGTTTCTTTATAATCTTTTATAGTTGTTAAAGATATATCGCCCGCATTATCTTCAACAAACTTCATCTGATTTTCATCATCCATTTCCGAAATTTCCAGTGCTTCATTTAAAGTAATTTCATCATTCTTTACAAGTTCCTTTACCGGTTCAACTGCATTGTTGATAATTTTTTCATAATTACCGACCTGTGTCTTTCCCAGACCAGTATCTCTGGCAATTAATTCCTGTACTCTCCCCGGCATTTTTTCACCGCGTTCTTTTTTTATACGGTAGACTTCCTTCAGGTCTTCTATTGCAGTAAGCATTTCGCCTGGTGTATAAGGCTTCCCGTTTATATTGTTCAAGTGAAGACGTCTCACGGCATCCACATCATCATAGCTTTTTACTTTTGCGGGAATGTATTCATATGTAGAATCACCCTTATTAATGTTGTAACAAATTGCAAGATACCGTCTGTGTCCTGCAACTATTTCATACTTATGATCCTCATCGTCTATTTTTCTTAATACCAGATTATGATCTAAGCCGTCTTCAGCAATATCTTCTGCAAGTTCTTCAATATCACCAGTATCTCTGTTTTTTGGTGCAGATCTTATATCTTTGTAATAAATATACTGAATATCATCTTTGTTCTTCTTTTTAGTTTTTACTCCTTCAAATGCTCCTAAAATACTGCTTGCCATATTATTCTGCCTCCCTTACAATTTCATTGGCCAGTTTTTCATAATCCCTGGTTACCGAAGCTCTGCGATATCTTTTGGCCAGTGGCTGCTGCTTCATTCTTGCCCTCTTCACCGCATATCGATGAAATCTTATTTTTGTATCGAACACAAGATCATCCAGATTATCATCGAGTACTTTTACATCATCTGCCGTACTTTTTAGATCATTGACCTGTGTAAATAAGATCTTGTATTTTATGTCATAATCACAGAGTTCTTCAAGTTCATTTATCGTTGTTGACATTCCGTCAAGGGAATCCGGCTCAACTACAGTTGGAATTACTGCCATATCTGTGGCAAATAGAATCTCCGCGGTCAGTTTATTAAAATAAGGTGATGTATCATTAATAATAAAATCATAATCTCTTAAAATCAGATTCATCTGATCTGTTATCACATGATCTGCTATTTCTTCAGATGCCAGAAACTGATTGCCGGGCAGTATATCCATATCATACCGTGTCTTATAGATGCATCTTCTTACATCAGTTCCTCTCATCATATCAATAACTGTTTTCCTGTAATTTCGTTTGGACAGTCCTTTTGTAGTATTGCACTGCGGATCATAATCTACTAACAGCACTTTATAACCTTTTTTAGCAAGCGAGTAGCCAAGGTTTTTTGTAGTTGTTGTTTTCCCGCATCCGCCTTTGCGGTTAACGATTGTAATAATTTTTGCCATTTTTTATTTCCTCCATTTTGTACCAGTCACTGGTACATTTTTATTTCATTATTTTTTTGATAAGATACACATTCACTGTAGATGCAAACGAAATTATCAGGGCATATGTTGTTATATTTTCAAGATTTGCAGCATTCCCGCTTATTGCATACGCTGCAATAGATACTGCAATCATTGCTGTATCTATAATCAATGCTGCTGTTAAAATAAACAGAAATATATATGCCGGGAAATTGGAATTAATTATTTTTCTAATGTACTCTCCTGTTTTTTTCACTTTTCTACCTCCATGTATTTTCCTTCAGTTCCAATCCAAAAGTTCTGATCATAAATTCATTGACAGCGTCTTTCACACTATCTATCGCTTTTTCAATCTTTTCTTTAGAAAGCAGATTGAAATTCAGATATCTAAGATCATCAGAACTGCACCCTCTGCTCCTTAGTCTCATATAGTCTAATCTTAGATCCCTTATGTTTTTCCCCTGACAGAAGTAATACTTAAAATAAAGTTTTAAGATTTCTTCTGAAGTTAGATCATCATTGGCCAGTCGCAGCAGGAAATCTGCACTGATTAATCTTCCTGATTCATTCATTTTCTCACCCCTTTTCCTGTGTCTATATGCCTCTGTTCTGCAGTTTCAGAACAGATAAAAGCCCAATAACCACCGGCTCCTTGTTCTCGGCATTTATAACTGCAGCCAGTCTGTTCCTGATATTCTGCTGATTATATCTAAATACTTTTTTCTCTTTTTTATAGGCTTTTAATCTGCTCACTGAATTTTCAACTGCCTGTATCATATTGTCCGAAATTTGATAATTTTTAAGGTGTATCAGGTTTCTGATCAGCCATGTAATATTGTCAGAAATCATACTGCTGCTCTTTGAATCAGTCAGTTTCTCTATACGCCTGCAGCTGTATATAAATTCTACAGCATACCAGTGCTGTATCTTTGCCATACACACATCCTTGAACAGTTTCACGGTTTCTTTATATTTTTCTGTATTCTGGTTGATCGATGCAGTTGGCGAAAGATTGATCTTGTAACTGTTTTTTGTATTTGCTTTCATCGTCTTATAGCTGTTTATGTGATCAAGACTGTACCATATGCTGTCGAATCGCTTCTGAGCCTCTTCCTTATCAAGCACTGCCCCTCTTAAAGCTAATATCTGCTGTATTTTCCAGAGTTCGCTATTAATATCACTGATTACATCGTTATACATCTGTGTATTTACTGTTCGCACATCGCTGAAACCATAGCTTCTTTTTGCATACTTTAATGTACGTATATTCCGGTATCCGCTGAAAATCTTAGAAAGAGCCGTTGATGCCTTAAAGCAGAGACGAAGTCTGAAATTATTAAAGTTAGCTTTTTTCACTGCTGCATCATCACTGCTGTTATAATTGAAATATCTTGTTTTCTTAGGACTTATCAGAATTTTTTTCTTTACCGGACATCCGTTTTCATCGGTTCTGACTGCCCCCTTTTTGCATCTGCAGACTGCCTCAGGATCATCTTTACTGCATGTTCTGCCGGTAATTTTATTTATATACATAGTACGGGCATAGACTTCTTCAATTTCCCGTTCACGTATGTAAAGCTCACGTTCAAAAGCAATAACATCAACGTAGTGTCCTTTACCTCTTCTTACAAACTTATAAGCAAACAGCAGTCTTTTATAATGTAGACTTATTTCAAACATGAATTTTTTTATAAACTCATGCTGATCATGTTTTGACAGATCCTTTGGATACATCACCTGTAAATAAACACAGTAGTTTTTACTTCTGGAAACAGTATCTTCATAAGCCACAAGTCTATTGACTGCAGCTTCAAGATTAGAAGAATTTGAATAGCAGTCTTCTTTTATAAATGTATAAATAAACTTTTTATCTTTGATCGTGTTGTATTTAACGAACTTGCCGTTGTTGTATAGTTTTTCCTGATTTACCATTTTCTCTGCATAAGGCATATCTGATCTCCTCGTCTAAATTAACATTAAAGGGACTTTAATGATTTTTATTTTATCTATTTGCCGGTTTTGACTTGAAAACGCGGCCAAAAATTGATAGAATTTTTTTAGAAACAGACAGGGTGTGTGTGTGTGTGTACTGGCTGCTACACTGGTGGTATCGTCAGTGAGTGCGTGGATGCATCCTGATAATTCATGTAATCTCTCTCCTTGTGGTGAGTAATTACTGATTATGATCTCGTTAATATTTCACTGCTGCACTTAAGTGACATCTGGGAATATTGATGGATTTTATCTGTTTTGACTTATCACTTTGGCGAGTGGGTAAGATCTAAATAGCCGAGAGGCTATTTTTTCTTTTTGTCAAAATCAATAATGTAATCCATCAGTTCTCCAGGTGACATTTCAAACGCCGTAGAGAGTTTTATTAACGTCTTCATTTTTATATTTTGTGATGCTGTATTTTTAACACCTTGATACCATCTGCTTCTGCATTCATTCTCCTGGTGATACAAGTTATCGAGATAAGCAGAACTGTATCTGAACTTTTCCTGCAGTTCGATCAGTGCAGGTATTAGATTTTTTTGAAAAGACTTCGTAATGTTGTCACAGCTTATTTTTATTGCTTCATCGCGTGTGAACCCTAAGTTATTTTGTAAATTTTTAATTCCCTGACTGATTTTCGATTTAGCCACCATTTTATCTCACCTCCCTTCAAAACATGTTTAATATAACAAAAAAAGCGACTAACAGAATACAGTTTGTCGCTTCGTATATATTCATTCATAATCTCTCCAAATAATCAGACAGAGTTATTGAAATAAAATTATGGTGCCGGCAACTGGAATCTGTTTTCCAATCAATATTATCTAAAATCAACTAACTAATCTAACTTTTACACTGGATATTATATCATACCTTTCAGTATTTTGCAATATCCGTTTATAATTATATAATTTTCTTTATTTGCTCTATCATAATTATATCTTTTTCTTCAAGATTTTTCAATTGATTTATTTTCTCTAAAAAATCTACTATAATATTTGCCAATGTTACGGAATATGAGTTATATATACTAGCTTGATTATCGATTTTATCCACGATTTCTCCTTCTTTACTAGGAAACATATGCGAATATCTGTTAAGTGTCTGATTTCTATCCTTATGTCCCAGACGAGAACAGATAACACATATATCTGCCCCCAACGAAACAAGCAATGAAACGTTGCTATGTCTGAAATCATGTATCCTTATTTTCTTAACACCAGATTTATCACAGTACTTATTCTTCCTGTTTTCTATCGTAGAGTCCGCCAACGGTTTTTTTATTCCGAACAAATACTCTTTTTCATCAAAATCAAAATGTCTTTTCCGTTCTGAATAATATATTAATAGCACATCTCTTAATTCAGAGTTTAACATTATAGTCCTGCTATGACCATTTTTAGGCCTATTAATTATATAATTTCCATTTTTATCTTTTCTTCGTTCTAAACTTCTGGAAATAGTAATCAAATTATTTTTAAAATCTATTTGTTTCCATGTCATTGCCCTTGCCTCACCTTTCCGAGCACCTGTATAGTACAAAAACATAAAAAACCTATAATAAAGTGGATCATCAATTGATTTAGCAAATTTTTTAAATTCTTCAAACTCCCAAAAATCCATCTCTTCATACGGTGAATTATCCCTCAACCTAGGAACATGAGTAACAGGATTATTATCGCAGCCATGATAATCACATAAATAAGAAAATATATTATGCAGCACTGGTCGAATTTTATTTATGTATTTAATAGACACACCTTTTTCAAACAAATCTTTTTGCCAATTTATGATATCTTCTTTGGTTATTGAAAATATGTCACAATCAGCAAAATAAGGCAATATGTAATTATTTATCCTTTCCTCATAGCTAATCATAGTATTATGTCTAACATACATCCTTTTAAAAGATAAATACTCATTAATAATTTCGTTAAATTTTATTTTATTCATTACTTTACCTCCTGCAAAAAAAGTACTCATTTCCAGAGTACATTCAATTAATTTTTTCATCATTATTTTCATATACAACTTCCATGAAATCCTCAATCCTACACCCTAACGCTTTACAGATAAGATCTATATGTTCCAAATTTACTCTCTCTGCAAACTCCCAATACATTTCATTTATTGTAGCCGGTCGTATTCCTGTTCTACGAGCAAGTTCTGCCTGACTCATTTTTCTCTCACCCAGCAGTTTTGATAAATAGATTTTAATCACCCATATGCACCCTGGAATAATTCTATCATTATTTTATACCAGGATAGAAAAACGAAAAAAAATTACGTAATACGTAATTTTTATTGACATTTATAATTTCTTATGATTAATTCTTTATATTTACCATTTTTGTTAGAAAGATTATTATTTCTTTCTATTTCTTCGATATATAAACCTTTATATAATTTCTTAATGTATGAATCATTATTATACGATAAAATAAACCTCCCTCTAATTTCCTTTAATATTTTTGCAAGCTTTTCATGATCTTCTACAGTAAATTGTAAATCATAATGCCGTTCTGCTTTGTAATATGGCGGATCAAGATAAAATAGTGTATCAGCACTGTCATAGCTTTTTATAATTTTTTCATAGCTCTTATTTTCTATAATAACTGCAGACAATCTTTTTTGTATTTCTAATAGAATCTCTTTAGTATTATTTATTCCTGTTTTTGCGCCATATCTTCTACGACCCGCACCATATGATACTTTCACCAGATATAAATACATTGCAGCTTTTTGAATATCTGTACCGATATTGTTATCTATCATCGTTTTATAATCTGTGAATATCTCCCTGGATGATAAGATCCAGTCAAGTTCTTTTTGTACCGCATCAGCATGAAACTTAATACACCTGTATAAATTTATTAAATTACTGTCTATATCATTGAACACTTCAAGTTGTTTTTTACTTTGGTCTTTATCAAAAAGCACCCATCCTGCTCCGCCAAATACCTCAACATATTTTGCAAAACCATCATTTGGAAAACGTTTTATAATTTCTTTACGTAACAATTTTTTTCCACCTATCCATGGAATAAACGAATTCAAACAAACCACCTCCACCGAACACATAAATTATACATTTAAAATATAATTTAATGTAAAATTGTTTTTTTATAACCATATACGTAACAAAAATCAAATATATTATGGCATCAACTTAATTCCATACAACGTTCTCACCCCTTAACATTTATTATTTTCAGTTAAAATAAAAAGAGACATTCTCATTCCCTGTCTCTTTACATAATTTTAACTATACTAATTTTAACATATCCTTCATTTCAAAAAGGCACAATTTTTTTTCGAAAAAGTGAGTATTTTTTGAATATTATTCACCCCATACTACTGCAGCAGTGGAAATATATTAATATGTTTTTGAAAAACCTTGGTGCGCTATCTTTAATCATTAATAATACTATCATAAATTATTTCAAAAGTATTTATAGAAATATCAAACTTTTTTCATGATCATGCGATAAATTATTCTCTTTATAATCAGACTAATAAATGTCTTTTTTGACTGCTCTCCAATTTGCTTTATACATATTGAGTTGAACTATATAAAAAGCATAGCATGTCTGTTTTTACCCTAAAAGGTGCAATTTTTTTACTATATTTATCACAAAAAGAGGCAAACTGCCTCTTTTTTATCATTTTATTTTTTTCACTTTCATTTTCTAATATTTTGATATAAACATTACTTTTACTAACCAAAATATTGTTGAATTTCACCTATTTCCCTAGCTTTTTTATTACAACATTATATTCAGAAATTACTGTCTTTTAAAAATAATACTATTATAAATTATCAAAATGGCAAATCATCCTCTGAAATTTCAAAAGTATTTAAAGAATTATCAAATTCTTTTTCAAGGTCACGCAATAAACTATTTTCATTATAATCAGTTTGATAAATATCTTTTTTTGACTGTTCTTCATTTACCGCTCTAGTTCCCATAAATTGAACTACGTCGCAAATAACTTCTACAGTGTATTTCTTTTGACCTTGAGAATTTTCGTAACTGCGTGTCTGTATTCTTCCTTCAACACCAACTAAACTTCCCTTAGAACAATATCTTTCAACATTTTCAGCAGACTTACGCCATACAACACAATTAATAAAATCTGCCTGTTGTTGACCATCTCTGCTTGTAAAATTACGATTTACCGCTAAAGTAAAAGAAGTAACCGCATCACCTTGAAGTGTTCTTCTAAGTTCAGGATCCCTCGTCATTCGTCCTACCAGGACTGCTCTATTAACCATCTTATCCCTTTCTTATTCTGCACTATTCCATCATTTACATACATGACTTATTGCATCATATAAAGCATCTATTTCTTTAGGAGTTAAAACAAATATTCCTTTATTTTTCCAGAGGTTAAATGAATAATAATCTACATTTGCTAAAGCACATATCCTGCTCATATGAAAATATTTTGATTTTTTCAACAGCTCTCTTTTAGCTGACTCAAATTCACTGTCTTCAAAAGTATATTTCCTCTTTTTACCGTTCTCTTTTATAATAACTTCTGGATATTCAAATTCATTATCATCCATAAACTCATCAAGCTGATCCTGATTACTAACTCTTGCTATTAATTTATCGTTTAGATCATAAATCTCAATCATTCTTTTATCCCCCAAAAAACAATTTTTTATAACAGTTGTACGGTATTTATGATATTGGAAAAGCATTTTTACATAAGATATTTCCTTTTAAACACTCTGAATTTTTCCATAAAAGAATTGAATTCATCATTAGATATCTGTTCGTCTTTTTCGATTTTTTCAATAATCGGTCTGCACTCTTCCATAATTAGTTTTGTATGAGCAACCGCCTTGTCATTTCCTCTACTTAATTTTATAAGATAATCATACAGTTTGTCATATAAATCATCATTCATAAACTGACTAAAATACTGACAGTTTTTCACGTCTATAATATTTATTAAGTTTCTTGCTATAATTTCTCTGTCTCTCACAATAATCACCGTTTAATATTATCGCATATATTTTAATAATATCAACAGCTCTTTGATCATTAGCCATACTGTTTTTTTTAATTAATTATATATTTCACTCACGCTTTATGTCCCCCAATAGTATTATTTCTGTCTTTGGCAGTTGCTCCTTCTACTAGATTCATACCTTTTAATACAGCGTTTTTTCCATATTTCTGCTTCAGTTTCAAAGTTGCCTCCTGAAGTCTTTTTTCCTTTTCTAAATCTTTTTCAAGCTTTACTTCTTCTTTTTTTAACTGCTCGTAATCAGTAAACAGATCCATTTGCTGTATTGTCGGTTTTGTTTTAATACAGCTTTCGTCAGTAACATGATTAGCAGACAATGCAAAACGTCTTATTGTTAATTTTTTATTAACACTGCTGTCATACCAGTTTAAAACTTTTTGTGTAATCAGCTTTGCTGATGAAATATATCTGCCTATATTGACAGTGCCATGAGCATGTTTTGGAATCTTTCGTCCATATCTGTCATCCTTTATTTCACCACTATAGTCAGTTTTGATGTTTTCTTTATCATAGCCAACACTTATAGTAATCTGATCTGTTACTAGATTTTTTGCCACAAGATCGAGACACAACGAGTCAATCATTTCTTTAAGGACTATTCTTCCTTCATCAAAAGTATACGGTCTGCTTAAAACCTGTCCGCTTCCCAGACTGCTGCTTTCAGGTTTATATGCCTTGATGTGTTTCATTGTACAAGGTTCGTATCCCCATGCATGATCAATCAGCAGTTCAGCATTGACTCCGAACATATCATAAAGAAGATCTTCATTGTAATATTTGTCTTCACTGCCTACAGAACATTTGGCAATATCACCCATGGTATACAATCCTGCTTCATTAAGCTTTTTTGCATATCCTTTGCCAACTCTCCAGAAATCAGTGATAGGCTGATGATGCCATAAGTATTTCCGATATCTCATTTCATCTAAACAGGCAATCCGCACTCCGTCTTCGTCTGCTTTAACATGCTTGGCAACAATATCCATCGCTACCTTTGCAAGATATAGATTTGTTCCTATTCCCGCTGTGGCTGTTATTCCTGTTGTCTTATAAATATCCTGAATAATCATTTTTGCAAATTCCCTTGGAGATTTATTAACAGTCTTAAGATAGCTCGTTGCATCAATAAAAACCTCATCAATTGAATAAACATGAATATCTTCAGCTGAAACATATTTTAAATATACTTCATAGATTTTTTTACTGTAATCAATATAAAATGCCATCCTTGGAGGGGCAATAATGAATCCCAGTTCAAGACTTGTGTCATTTTTCAACTCTGAATCAATATGTGATTTTCCTCTAAACTCCCTATACCTGTTATCTTTTTTTCTTTTTCTATTGATTTCTTTGACCTTTTGAATTACTTCAAAGAGCCTTGCTCTACCGCCGATACCATACTGTTTAAGAGAAGGAGAAACAGCCAAACAGATCGTCTTTTCCGTTTTAGATGAATCAGCAACCACCAGATTGGTATTCAATGGATCTAATTCTCTTTCTACACATTCTACAGAAGCATAAAAAGATTTTAAATCTATAGCCATATATATCCTGTTTCCTGCACTCATCATTCTCACCTCAACTGCCTTTAATTTAATTATTAACACATCATTAATAATTAAACTGATTCCAAAACGATTATAAAATTTAAAAGTGCGTAATTCAACGAACTACACACTCAAACATTAATTATTTACTTTTAACTGACAAAATAAGGTTTTCATATTTAATTAATACAACTGCTATGCGGAGTATACCCTGCATCTACTGCTTCATTTTCACTGCCAAAATATGTACGATTTTCCTCCTTAGGAAGAGAACCGCAGTCATTATCGTGATATACTTTGGTATTTTTATTCCCTATTACTGCTTCAGAATTATGTTCCTCATTATCTTTAACTACACCGTCTACAATCTGACCGCTTCCGCTGCTTGTTCCATCCTGGTAATTGATCGTAATATCAGGCTGAACATTATAGACAAATACATTAAATTCTACACCTTTTCCACTGTCTTCAACTGAATAAGCTTCTATTTTAACCCCTCTGGCAACCAGTTCTGTATCTTTGAAAACAGGTGTAACCCTATACAAAACATGATTATTCGTTTCTTTAATATATTCAGCTACTTCATTTTCAAACGGAAGCATACCCACTACATTAAAATGTCTTGTTCCCGTGATCAGGTTCTTTTCATTGGCATTTTCACCTGCCAGTTGAAATCCAATCAAATGTGATCTATTGTATAAATATTTTCCATCAACCGAATCATATTTAGCAAGCTGCCATCCAGATGGTTTTATCATTCCAATTGAGCCTCTCTTTTCAGTCGGCATTAATTCCTTACATATATTTGCATATGCAACACCGCAGCGCCCTAATTCGTCTAAATCAGTGTACAGTTCAAAAGCATCTGTTCGTTTTTTATCTTCATCACTGAATTCTGCTTTATTTCCATTAACTTCTACATAAATTTTATCTGTGTAATCTGGTATATTTTCAGTTATTAACTGTGTCTTATCATTGGTATTATTAGTACCTGCAGGCTCAGATTTGACTGTTGAACAGCCAGATAGTGTTACAACCAGTATTAGATTAATAATTATTAGTATTACTTTTTTCACTAGAAATATATCCTCCATTTTGACTTAGTCATTATCATTTAAATACCAAGTTCTTTTTTTATTCCATCCTGGAGTATTTTAGAAAAATTAAGTTTCTTTTTTATTCCAGCTTCATTAAGCCACGAAGGCAGTGTAACCGTCTTATTAACCGTTTTGCTTGAATTCTTTTTTATCAGCTGTTCTATATCAACCTCAATTAAAGCTACACACTGGTTTTTATCAAGATTTAAACTTCTAATTTCTGATGGCTTCGGAGCATCTTTGAACAATGAAGGAATATAATCTTCCAGTACTAATTCTAACGCATCCTTAGCCATATACAACGCTTCTTCTGTAGAGTCCCCTTGACTGTAGCATCCATCTACATCAGGAAAATAAACACAAATGCCATCGTCATCATAAGAAAAAACCGCCGGATAAATTATTTTTTTTGGTAAAGTCATCTACATCCCTCCTGTAATCTGATTAAATGGTGAGGACTACTTCGATAGCCCTGCCTGCTTAAGTATTGCCTTTTCCAGACCTTTTTTCAAATCTTTTCCATGAACAGGTACAACGGTTCGTTTACCAGTCTCATGGTTTATCAACTTCAAATGCGATCCAGATTGGCCAACTTCAACAAACCCGTTTTTCTTTAATAGCCTCACCATCTCTTATGGTGTCATAGGCATATTAGTACCTCCCACCATATACATTATAACACGTGTTAACATGTGTTATCAATATAAATATTTATTATTTATCCACTACCGCTATGTATCTAAAGATTTAATTTTCTTTTAATGCAATTATAATTTATATATTCTCTTTTTTAGCGCTTTTTAAACTTTTAGAGACTGCTATCCATCAGTTTTACGCATATATCATTCTGTTAATAAAATAAAACTATTCCTAGATACTGTATCTAAGAATAGTTTATCGGCTAAATACCAAGTTCTTTTTTTATTCCATCCTGGAGTATTTTAGAAAAATTAAGTTTCTTTTTCATTCCAGCTTCATTAAGCCATGAGGGAATTGTCACAGTTTTCTTTACACTTTTACTGGACGATTCCTTCACAACTTTTTCTGTATCAATTTTGATTAATGCTATACACTGATTCTCTTCAAGATTTATATTCTTTATTTCTGAAGGCTTTGGTGCTCCCTCAAATAAATCTTCTATATAATCTTCTAAAACCAGTTCAGCAGCTTCAGTAGCATAACGGTATGCATCTTGGGTATTATCAGCACAACTTATTGCACTTGGCAGATCAGGAAAAGTAATATTAATTGCACCTTCTTCATCAAACTCAAATACTGCAGGATAAATAATTTCTTTTATCATTAAAACTCCTCCTTATCTATTTTATGGTGAGACTACTTTAATAGTCCCGCTTGTTTTAAAATCGCACGCTCAGTCCCTTTTGACAAATCTTTTCTATGCATTGGTACAGTAGTCTGTTTTCCAATTTCATAGTTAATCATCATTAAATGAGAACCTTTCTGCCTAATTTCAACAAAACCGTTTTTCTTCAGAAGTCTCACCATTTCTTTTGGTGTCATAGGCATATTAATACCTCCCACCATTTATATTTTAACACGTATTTATACGTGTAGTCAATTGTGTTGTTAAATATTTCCATATTATTATACCTCCAAATTTGATAACAGCTTATACTTTTCACCGTTTTTAGGATTTGTATATATTCTATCTGCAGGAGCATTACATGTCTGCGAATACTTAGATACAAGGATGTCTATATCATCGTATCCTGCTTCATTAATTTTATCCAGGATAGTTTTAAACTGGCCGTCTGTCTGCGCTACAAAAAGTACCCTCTGAGCCATAGCCGATATATCAAAATGTTTTATATATGTCCCTTCAGCAATTGCATTTTCATAAGATCTGATTTTTGATTTAAATCTTTTTAGGCTTGCATATGACCTTTCGATTTCTATAAAAACAACTATATATCTTTCCTTCGGAGACATCAGATACTCTGCTTTGGGTCTAAACAGAATAACAGCATCCGGCATATTTCCAGTTCCCTTTATAAATCCTTCTTTTTCATTATAAATTTCTGCAACTTCAAACTTGCTTTCGCTGTTCTTGAATTCATATTCCAGAGAATCACATACCATAGCAACCTGACACTGGTGATACATGCGGTAACTGCTGGCATTTTTCAATGCCTTTAAATTAGTTTCAACTTCAGCACCTAAATCTTTCATGATTTCGACCCCTTTAGCACCCAAAGAAACTATTTTGTACCCCTTCATTTTTTTTACGGTATATTCAGGCGGTATAAATGTTTCTATTATACTAAGATATCTATGCTTAGCAAGTTGTGTGATTCTTTCATTTACTGTTCTTTTTTTACAATCCGTCTTATAAAATTTATATATGTAAATCATATCTACAAAATTGTGTTCTCCTATTTTTCTCATCAGTTCAATATCTTCAGCATTTAATTTTGGTCTGTTAATATTACCCATAACGCTATCCCCTCCATAATCATTTTATAAAAAACGGTATAAATGCAAGTACTGTAATTACAACATACAGTAAAGAAATCACCGCATTTATTTCATAATATAAACTTTTTGAATGCCATTCATTTTTATTTTCGTTCTTCTTATATACCGGCCGTGTATATCTGTATATAAGTATACCCGCCAGTAACACCATTATTGCAGCGGCTCCGTTTTGGCCAAAACTTCTCACCAGTATATCAAGCACACTCATAACCGCATTCTGCATTATCAGCAGATAAGTACTTGGTGTTCCAAAAAGTCTGGCACTTAGCATAATCATAAATTTGAAATAACCGTATAAAGACAAAACTGCAAAAACGAGAATAAATGGTTTTCTGTACTTATAAGGTATAATTTTTATCAGTTTATTTTTCAGTATATACTTTATGTAGTCAAGATTTAATCTTCCCACATCATCATTCCTCCTTTTACATCATCGCTTGCTTCTGCAGGAATCAGTGAATCCCCCTCATCAAGCAGTTCCTTCTCGTATTCTTCCAGTTCCAGATTTTTAAAATGCTTTCTGTACACTATTTTTTCAGCTTCTTCTCTGCTCAAAAAATCTCTTGCCATCAATTTATGAGCAAACCTGCGATTCTTATTCAAGTTTTCCTGTACTTCAGTAATGTTTTTATGATCAACCAGTCTGCCTTCAGTATAACGGTACGGAGGCTTGACTTTAATCAGAATACTTTGTTCTTTTCCTTTTTCTTCAGTTGATAAATATCCCACAAATGTCGGCAGATTCATCAGGTCATTTTTGCTTACATCCTGTGAAGGAATATTTCTCTGCAGAGTCATCGCTGCGGTTTCTTTTTGTTTAAAAGAAATAAACGTGTTTATATTCCCCATCAGCTGTTTTAAATAATCCGGATCAAACTGTTCAATAAACTGTGTAATTAAAAACAGCCCCAGTCCTCCTTTACGTGACTTGGCTCCAATTTTGGGAAAGATGGGCATCTGTACATCATGCGCTTCATCTATAAAAAGAAGATGAAGCATAGAAAAATCGGGACGGGCTAACGACGTCAAATAATACTGTGTTGTCAGGTATCCGCAGATCACTTTAATATCAAATTTGCTCAAACCCTTTAAATTAAACAGAATAATATATCCTTCATCCATCCATTTTCGAATATCCTTTACACAGTCAAATTTATTTGGAAGGCCAAACATCAGCTTTTTCTGCCGAGTATTTTTAAAAGGATCCAGCCGGTTTAAAATCGGATCTGAGACAGACTGGTTAAATCTTGTATTCTTAAGGAAATTAATCTCATCTGCAGCATAGATATCTTTAGACAGCCTCTTTATTAATTCCTGCCTGAAAGTATCATCATTAGTATTAAAAATCTCCTGCATATCAAAAACAGAATGATCCTCACTGTCCTCTAAAAGAGCTTTTAAAGCACTGGACATCATGCGGTCAACCTGAATAGTATTCTGATCACCATACAGCGATTTGAAAAAATCTAATGTTTCCGTCGGATCAGATACATTTGAATTCAGCAGCGAGACAGGAAATATATAATTATCAATAGACAGATCTATATATCTTACCTTTTTCAGCAGCTGTTCAACATCATGTCCATCATCTCTTAACTTCAAAATTTTGTCTATAACACCTAAGGCACTGGACTCAAGCGGATCAAAAAGAGTAAATCCCGGTGCATTTAGATTTTTTAATTTATTCAGAAGTAAAACATCTATCATTTCTTCAACTTCCGATGATTTCCCTGAACCGGTTGAACCCGATATAATACCATGCTTTCTTGCCTGATCCAGATCCAAAAACACTTTTCTGTCTTTTTGAACCGGATGATAATTTTTACCTACATAGATACCTTCCTTATACTCATCTTCATTCAAGGTAATCTGCCCAGGAAATAAATAATTGATTCTTTTAACAGTATCTTCATCTTTTCTAAATAATGTCGGGAGCTGAAAAATATTTGCAAACTCACTTCCGGACAATTTTATCGGCATAAATTTATTTTTGAACTTGACACTGAGCCGTCTTTCATCAGCTGTCAACGAACAGATACTGCCTGCAATATTCATAACATTGGTTCTCGAATATTTACTGTCGCCGCTTACCTGAATAAGAGCTTCAATCTCTACATCTGTTCCACCTCTTCCAAATCTGAAATTATTCTTTTCCTTTAGTGAAATATCTGTAACTCTAAACCCTATAACTATTCTTGTTCCTGGCTGAAGCATAGCCAGTATATTCATGAACACCGTTTCATTTGTAAATGCAGAAAGTTTTTTATTTTTCCCTCCTGCTGATTCATAATCATACAGCGTATCAACTACGCTGTACTCCTTCAATACTGCATTTGATTTAAAAACAACAGCTTTATTAGCAAGCCAGACAGTTACAGCATTTACAGCTGCATCCTGATTCACAGAATCACTGATCCACAAATAGAAATTGATTCTGTTATCTTTATCACAGTCGATTATATATTTATAATTAAAGGCACCTGCAAATATATTTTTTAATGTAAGTTTCTCTCTTGCAGATCCTATATTCTTAAAAAGCATAATCGTATTTTCAAGACTGAACTGATAATCTCTTTTTGGAATAATTTGATAATACATATTTTTCTCTCTCCTGTTCTGTTCAAAAAAATGTACCAGTAACTGGTACATTTTAAAAACTGATTTATATAATATATTTATTTTGTATTTTAAATATATATTTTTTCTTTATTGATAATATTGTTTTATTAAAGTATCAATGGTCTAATATGGGTGTTTACTGCTTTGAGCCGATAAGGTTTTGTCTATAAGAGTTTAATAAGGGTTAAAACGATAGTAATCGAGAGAATTCTTTAAATTTTCGAAAGCATAAAAAGTTATATATACCAAGGATTTCAAGCGAAAAAAACTATGGTTGGAGCTATGGTATATCTCCCATAGTTTTAACCATAGTCGAAACCATAGTAAAGACCATAGTCTTTATTACTTATTATCACCTGGATAATTTTATATCTATAGACAAAAAATTATAGTTAAAACCTCACGCCTCAGTCATTATCAAAATCATTACAATACCATACCATTACCATAGTAATACCATACCAATACCATAGTAATGGCATAGTTGCGCTTTGCCTCACTCCTGCCACCTTTATAAATACAGCCTATCTTATCACTATATAAAAATCATCAACTTATAAACTTGCATCGTATCAAAAAAAGTATCCAGAAACAATAATTGAGTTCTGTCATAAAATAAAAAAGAACGTGTCAACGTCCTTTTTCCCAGTTTAACCCAGACATTATTCTCATCTTAGTTCATTGTCAAATATACCTTATCAAATAACAAATAAGCAACATTTTAATTTTTCATCTAATAATATTTTATTCGGAACTTCTTGATATTCATATTCTTTTTAGTCACTTATTTTGTTTTGAAAAATTCCTCCTGTATAAATAAGCAACTATAAATAATATCTCCAGTATTCCTAATCCTAAAATATTTTCAAAAACATTACCTGCATTTAGTTTTAAAAACAATACAGCTGCCACAGACAGCAACAGCAGCACTGACATACCGGCTATATTTATTAATAAAACATTATCATATTTCTTTTGAACTACTGAAACACATAAAATTATTATAATTAACAGTATACATGCATACGTCAGATAACTAAAAACACTCTGCATCTTGCTATACTTCATTTGTTCCATGATTTGCGATTGTGTTAGCTCTACACTATTTGAAACATTTTTTTTGAGTAGTTCAATTATAATATGAATCATTTGAAACAGAACTAAACATACTGTATTTATTATACAGAACTTTGTAACAATAGACTTTTCCATAGATTAGACCTTAAGTGTATATGAACGTGAACAATGCCCAAAATTCCACGTGGAAGCCGGCAAGTATGGTGGATCATATGTAGCTTCAACATCATAATCACATGTAAACTTAACAGACAGCCTTCCCACTTTTTCTTTTCCAGTTGAAGCATTAAACCATCTTGGTGTAAAAGCACTACCCCATGAGCCAAAATCTACATTCAGCTGAGGATTTGAGATTGATGTTATATTTCCAGTGCCAGGATTATATGTAAACTTGCAGTAAAGAATAGTTGTCCATTCTTTTTTATTTCCTTTAACAGTTTTAGTTTCATATGATTTAAAAGTTTTTGATTTGGTTGTACTTGCCCTTGTAACAGGCATATCAATCTCATGAGTAATATCATATCCATAATACTCTATATCATTACTAATAATCAGCAGTTCATTATTTGAATACATATCACGATACCTGTCAAAAAATTCTTTGGTCACATCCTGATTTCCCTTAAATACTGTTACGTTAGTCTCGTCACTGAAACATTCATCCATGAACTCCTTAAACAGCTGCGAAACATCACTAGCAGCATTTACTGTAGAAACAGCAAATAATCCAATTGATAAAATCGCCACTAGATAACTGATAAATAACTTCTTCATAATTTCCCCTCCATTTCATCATCTGTGCTATCTGTAGTATAACAAAGTATATTTATATTAAAAGTATATCATTTGTTAATATTACTATCACTAAATATAATAAGAATTCAATCATAGTCCCAATATAATAATATTACTCTTGGAATTTTCAGCGTTATATGATAAAGAAACCGGTATTTCTACACAATCAGTCTCAATAAAAAAAGTACCAGTGACTGGTACATTTCCCTTTATTAATATTTTTAAGCCAGACCCCTCTTATTAAGCAGATCATCTAAATAATTAAAATTATAGTTCGGATTATCTGCAAAAACAAAATAAGGCAAGTATTCCTCAAGCATTTCTTTTAACTTCTCAACATCACACATATCCAGTATTGGATAATTTTCCAGATCATTATAATCCTTTGGCCTAGACGAAAACAGTTTTGATAATGCAAAATTTTCAATACTAGGAATCAGAACAGTTAAATACTGATATTCAACTCTATCTACGATTTCAATATCAGCTAATTCAGGAACAAGCATTATACCACCCATATCACTGATTTCAAAGTTTCCAGCATCATCTTTAAATCTTCATCATCTATTTCATCCTGCGACATATAATCTAGATCACTGGACATTCTATAATCTTCATGTAAATGGTATATTCCTAAGCCTGCACCAAACAGATATACTGTATAATGCATTCTTCTTTCAGACAGTATTTAATCAAATATTTCTAATTTACTTTTTAATCGATCAATATTTTTCATACCAATTACTTAACTACTGAAAAATATAATTTATCAATATAAGGATAATTTGTGATAACATTTACAGCTTTTAAAACCGAATCATGTTTTGATTCAACCCGTTTCTTTTTGAATAAAAAAGATGGGTGCAGTAAGATATATTTAATCGCCTTACGTGCTTCCTTAGTTCTATAGTAGTCTCCTTTTACCAGTTTAAGCGACGCATACATCATATTAAATTTTCTGAAAGTATACTTCATATTACCACTCCTTACAAATGCTATTGTAGCATATAACATAATGAATTCAATAAGTAGGATTTTCTTTTTCATATCCTATATTATGATAATATAAGCTCTATTTATTCTAAATTATAAACAATATTATAATTAGATAAAAAATGTACCAGTGACTGGTACATTCCCTTTATAATAATTAACAATTTTTAAACAGATACCGTATCAGTATTTGTAAAAAAATGTATCCGTGATATAATAATACAGGCTGTCATACCTCCAACCACCGGAAGGAGGTGACTGCCGTGGAGGTATTGAACTCAATTTTAATCTCTATCGTAGCAGGTGTAATTTGCCATTGCATCTGCAAGTGGCTTGATAGAAGATAGCATGACAGCCCGAGCACTAAAAAAGGAACGCTGCAACGTTCCTTTTTTATTTGCCGTGGCTTGAACTCAATCCTTGCCTAAGCACATTATATAATATGCCCCGATAAATATCAAGTACACTTAAAATAAAAATTATTTTCCATCAAATACTCTCTTCTTTTGTTACAGCTTCCAAAAAATGTACCAGTCACTGGTACATTTTTTTCGTCCTCATCAAATCATAACCTCTTGAATACATAGTTAGCTCTCATATCAGATTACAAGTGATCCTGCAGTACACCTGACTGTATACGAGGCATTGTTTCTGGATATTTCAAGTATAAACTGTGTGTTATCAGAAATAACGATCCTGATCTGATACTCTGTATAATAAAGATCATCATCCTGTATATATTCTGTTTCGCCTTTATATATATAAGCCTTAAATTTCCTTTTGCCCTCATATGCACGAATGCTGTAATCATCGCCTTCTTCTTTTTCATTTGTCTCAACGTACTTCATAACAAGCGTATTTGTTTCTTCATCATACGTACTGCTTTGATAATTCAAATTTGCATAATCAAAAAGCATAGGTTCTGTCACTTCCTGTTCCCTGTAATAGTTATTATCAGTCAAAACCTCACTTTCTTCATTTTTATAACTGCTGCTTTTCTTACTTTTCTCAGGCCTGTCAAAACAGTTAACAAGAAGCAGCATGAGGGCTACTATTAAAATAATCTTTACAATATCTTTCTTCACTAATACAGCCTCCTGAAGCATATCGTTCTGTCCTTCCAGTGTTCACTGTAGTTGACAATTTTTACAACATCACCGGTGCGCGGTGCATGGATCATTTTCCCTTCTCCGATATATATTGAAACATGTGAAGGTGTTGTACCGCCCTTGTTTCTTGCAAACAGGATTATATCACCCGGCCTGAGCTCCGACTGACTTATCTCGATACCTGCAACAACCAGTTCCTTAGTTGTCATGTTGCCAATATCTATCCCCGCCTGATAATACGACCAGCATACAAAGCTCGAACAGTCAAACGTGCTTAACTGCGGGTTTTTTATTTCGTTCATTGAGTGTCCGGCACCCCAGACGTATTTACACCCTATTTTCTCTTTTGCCTTTTCTACGACCTTATTTCCGCTTGAAAGCTTCTGCTGATTATAACTTTCAACTGACATGTTATCGTACACATATAGATTATATTTATCCATATGGCCAATCAGAGTTTCAGGATAATCTATATCAGTAGCCCATTTCTTTAGACATCTGGCAAATTCTTTAGGATCGCTTACTCCCTCAACCGGATAGCTGCTGCTTGAATTTAACAGTCGGCTGCGATCTTCAATCGATTCAGTATATGAATCGTATGCTCGAAATGTTGCCCTTATCTGATACGACGAACCATCCGGTCTCTGTTCACTGGTAAAAAGTGTACATGTCTTTCCAGTCCAGTTTTTACCTGCCTTGATGCCAAACAGGTTATGGTATGTATATGCCAGACCCGAAAGCCCCGAATTTTTTCCAGTAGATTCCTGAATGATCTGCGCCAGTGTAACGGATGCAGGATGCTTATATTTCTCCTGGCACTGCAGACTTGCAATCACCATTTCCTCTTTAATACACTGAGGAAGTCCTGAAACCGTAATATCTCCGTTCCCGCTTGATGAATTACCGTCAACAAGCATAAAAATAAATATAATTACTATTAAAACCGACACAACCATAGGTGCAAGAAAAATACCGAATATCACTTTTCTAGGTTTCATCATCTTCCTCGATCAGTTCATTTAAAAAACTGTCAATCTCATCTTTCTGCTCTTCTGTAACCTTTTCATCATGTTCAGCAGTCTCATCTGATGCATCTGTACTGTTCGACACTCTATCTTCTTCCGGTAATTTTCTATATTCCTCATCCCTGGATACTTCATCACTTTCACCATCCAGAACATCATCTTCTCTATCGCAGGAATCATTCAGATCACTATTATCTGTAGATGAGATTGAGCTTTTTTCATCATCTGTTTCACCTTCATGATTCAAACCGTCTTTATCATCAGTCTCGCTCAGCTCATTCCTGTTTCCAGGTGATGACTCGTCACTGTCAGGAGCATCTTCTTCATTTTCAGCATCTATGCCGTCAAACTCCTTATCCACATCAAACACATCAGTATCCTCATCTTCAGCTGAGCCTTCATTTCCTTCATCACTTTCATCGTCTGAACTTTCCTTATCTGCAAGTTCGTCATTTTCCTTTACACTTGAAACTGAATCTTCACTGTAAGTGTCCATGTCCTCATCTGTTGAATCACTCGCCGCTTCTCTTTCAGCCTTTTCTTTTGCAATCCGTTCTTTATGGTTGCTGTAGACATCTCCCGGTGCGATGTCACCGTTTAAAATAGCTTTGCCGGCATCAATAATCGTCGAGTCAGATGAAATGCCAAGATCATTGGTTATCTTCTGCCAGATTTCCTGCCAGTGATTAAGCAGATACCACATAGCGTACACTGCTACGATATCAAAAATAAGCAGAAACAGAAGCGACTTTGCCACGATACCATTAATAAATATTATCATAAATGACAGAAACATATTAAAGGCAAGTGTCACAAAAATAAACATGATTGTCCACTTCATCCTTGCCATAAACCATGAACTTGCTACCCGCATTTCATTTTTAAACAGCATAAATACCAGTCCGTAAACCGAAACATTAAGACTGACCTCTTTGGCCAGAGAAAAACCAAACAGGAGCACACACGCTCCCCCGATTACCAGAGCTGTAAGAAGTCTGTGAACAAGAAAAATAAATGACTCGCCTAAAATAATCAGGCACTGTGCCCCGCTGTATCCGATCTGATCATTACCGTTCTTCTGTCTTTCAATTCTTGCATTTTCTGTAGAAGGATTGTCAAGCAGATCCTGAAGCCTTTCCTCGCCGGTTTTAACTGCCGTCCAGTCCTTTCCTTTATATGTTCCTTTATATTCACTTGGAATCTGATCCGCACTGGTTACCCCGAAATGCCTCAGCGTGAACCCCTGCTTCTGCAGTATATCAAATATCATGCTTTTTACATTTATTTCAACAGGCAGATCGGAACTTTCATACTGATCATCGACAAGATTAAAACTCGTTGAAATAGACTGATTCACAAGTGTATCGACATAACTGACTACATTTCTTCCGCTTTGAGCAATCGTAATTATCACTATGCATGAAACAACCACCTGTATAACTGTGGAAATTATCGTTTTATATGTAAGCACCCGTTTCATAGATCCTAACAGTTTTTTTATTACTGCGACGAGCCCAAAAAGTACAATTATCTTATAAAACCAGCTGCTTGTATCCGACCAGTCAAAAATCGCCTTATCAAAAGTATTAAAAATTGTTGCTACTGTTGTTTTCCAGAAACTGCTGCTTGCAAGATTATAAGCAATCAGAACCATCAGCGACATTAACCCTCCGATAGATTCAATAATATTTATAACGATCCCTAATGCATGCATCAGTATCGTATCAGGATCTACTAAAGACAGATCATATGAAAGAGCAGTTATCATGCTGTTGGAAAAATTCTTAACATAATCCATATCTGCCTCTTTTTCCCTGGTAGTCGTATCAATCGACATAATCGCTGATGAATAAAAATTTGATGTATTTAACCTGACATCGTCACTTTCTGTTTCACGCCCTTCATCAAGCTCCTCTGTCGTTGTTTCATCTGGGGGTTCTGCCACAACCGGTTTAATATTTACTGTTGCCGTGACAGTAAAAAACACCGCAAGAATAAGTATTATCGTTCTAAGATTTATCTTTCTAATCATCATACAGGCCTCCCGTTTCTTTCTTATTTAAAAATGTACCAGTGACTGGTACATTTTTATCATCCGTATCCAGTTGTTCCTGATTAGATTCTTCTTCATCTTTAAGTGTCCTGAATATCTCTGCAAAACACCGGGGTATCTTGTTTTTGGTCAGACACTTGCGGTTGTTGTAATCCTGCATTAAGAAATTATATTTCTTTTCCTCAGTAACCCCTTCATCCTGAGTATGATCAATCAACGCTCCTCTAACTGCTGGATGATTTGATAATTTCATTTCCTCTAAAATAAATTCAATTTCTTTAGATGATTTCAGACTGCCTACAAAAATCTCACCGACATTATTTAAAATCGCATCACTTATTGATGACAGCTCCTGAGTTATTAAAAACGGATGTGTCTGAAGTGTTCTGGCCTGACGTACTACATTGTCGACCACTTCTTCCCCACCGGGGGTTTTCTGATACACTTTATATTCATCAAACACAACTATTGTTTCCTGTTTTGAAAAACGTTTCATAAAACCGTCAATTATCCCCTGTACTCTGGAAAACAGCATCGCAAAGATTGCATTATCAAGCCTGTTTGGATCGTTTTCCATTTTTTCACCGGCAGTTGACGGCATCTTTTCAAAGGTTATAAGATTGTACGGCTTTGTAAGATTGAATGCACTGTCATATCTGCTTTCCTGAGTTGCAAAAAACAGCCGCATGATCGAATCATTTGCAAGTGTCATAACCTGTTCAGCTGTTGTTTTATCGTATTTGACAAGTTTTTCTGAAATAAGATATGTAAGTGTCTTCTGGTGTATTATCCTGTTTTCATAATCTTTAAGCATATCATAATGCGCTTTTTCTATTGCACGGAAGTTTGTATCAATACTTAGTCCCAGTACATTAAGCATACTGTCTATATCTCTCATCGCCTGGCCAAGTGCTTCTCTGTCGTCATTCTGGTTCATCAGGTACGGATCAAACATACCGGACGAGCAGTCTTTAGAGCCGATTTTTAAGTGAGCAGCGTTATCGCCAAGAAGCTTGATTTTCTTCTCGCGATCCCCTTTTGGATCCACTGTCAGTACCTTCATTCCTTTGAAAATCATATTCTGGAAAGCCTCTAAATCTGCCAGCTGTGTCTTGCCTGCACCCGTTTCACCGACAAAGACAATAGCCGGAGCACTTGTTTTTGTTTTTCCAAGCAGCGGTTTTGAAATATCGTGAAAGATCGGTATTCCTCCTGGTACCGTATAGCTTATGATCATTCCTTCTTCTTCGTCGCCGATATACAGTCCTCCTAAAAAATTATATCTTGCAAAAAATCTTAGATCAGTCGTATTGATATAATTAGAAAAACTGATTCTGTATGGAAAAAGATTATTGGCCATAGATATCTGCGCCCCTATTTCATTTGTCAGGAGAATTCTTTTCGACTCAAACTTTGCTCTTAAAAATTCACTTCTTTTATTAAGCATATCGATCTGATTAGCTCTGAGCCTTATAAACATCTGAAACTTTATCTTAGACCCTTCAATAGCGGGATCAACTTCTTCTCCTGCTTTTGCAATAAGCTCTGCCTTTGACATTTCCCTGTCTTTTGCATCTGCCAGTGAATCATATCTCTTCTGATCCTTTTTTATTTTCTCTTTTTTAACTTTCATATTTTTCTTGAACTCTGAAGTCTGTTCAAGATCAAACTTAATAAAAAGATCCGACGGATAAGATTCAAGCTGTAAACTGTTGATCACATCATCAGCTCTGTCGCCATTATCAGCTTTGAGCGTCTGAAAACTCGATACTGCGTGCGTACGACTGTACAGAGTTTTCCACACTGATGATCCTGCCTGTTTATAAGTATATTTGATCTCAGAAGGATTTTCCTCTACATAATAATCAGCTATTACTTCATCAGCGGGGACAGCAGTATAATTATTGAGTGCTGTTACATCATTACTGTCCATTCTTTGAGCAGGCACTGTCTTTTTGAGCTTTTTCAAGATTTCTTTTTCTACTGTTTTGTACAGCTCCAGTTCCTGCTTTGACAGAGGCCGGTTTTCACTTCGAAAAAGTTTTAAGGGAATCTTCTTCTTTATTTCATCCCTGCCGTCACAGAAAACAAAATATATTTCATAACGGTACCTTACTGCTGAAGACAGAATTTCCTTTAACGATTTAATGTAATCCTTTGCCAGATGCATCAGTGCCGGATTTCCGTGATCTTTAAAATTATCTGTATAAGCCTTATATATCTTATTATTGTCTATTTTTGTAGGCTTGATGATAATTCCACCCGGCATATTGACATCCTGTATAACCTTGACCATGTCATCGATCAACGTAGCACACTGGCTTTCTGAGGCAAACAGAGAATTAATCGGCCTGATCCGGTAATAATAACTGACTACATCTTCGTGATATAAAATATTATCGTATCCGTGTACTATTCCTACATGCATTTACATAAACAGCTCCTTTCGTCTTAGGTCTTATATAACGTTTAATGCCCTTAGAATCATATACATACCTGTATTTTTTTATGTTCAGATAATAAAATTCCTTCAGCTTTGTTCTTCCTGTCTCATTGTTTATCTCATTGCTGTATATCACAGCGGTAACAACCGCACACGCTGCTAAAGCTGCGGCTATAAAGTAACTAACACTTCCAAAAATAAAGGACAAAGGAAATCCTATAACCGCCGTTACTGTAAAAAAACCCAGAACCGCGGAAAAAAGTGTCGTATATCCTTTTACCTCTATCCCGACATAAGGTATATATACTTTACCTTTGTGTGTTTCAGCAAGTGTATAGTTGTATGCTGATCTGGCCATTATAACGGTATCCCAAGTACTTCACGGAAGAACGTTTTAATCAGATTGATTATCCACATAAGCGGTGTGGTTACCCATCCGATAACAGTAGAGGCATCATTTGCCATTATCACGCAGAAAATAACAAGTACTACAAGTCCCTCTATAACTTCATCCAGCATGCTAAGTACCTTTTCCGTACGTTTCCATGATGCCATTGCACTTTTAATAATAAGGAACATAATTCCCAAAAAGATAACAATGATAAATACTCTCCATAAAAATCGACCAAATTCTGTATTTAAAAGATTCATTAATTAATATACCTCCATAACTTTGACTTTGTTTTTTTCTATATCGATCTCAAAATGATATTTTAAAATCATCTGCATTTCTGAAACCGTCTGTTTAAGCGTACAGTTTACATAGTATGTGTCTTCACTCTTTGTAACATCGCTCATACCGTTAAGCTCCAGTGAAGTGTTATCATCGAGCGGCAGCAGTCTGTCCGGCTCTAAAAACAACAGCCTTGCCTGTGTGATATCATCATTGTACGTTTTTAAAAACAGTTCAATTGTGTTTTTAACATCACTCTTTGTTTCCTCATCCACAGATTCAGACCCCTTGTCAGGATCGTAGCCGTATGAATCCAGGACATCTTTGTCTTTTACAGCTTCAGCTTCATTCTTAATATTTGTAACCGGTCGTATGACCTTGTATTTATCACCGTTTTTACCAACTGTGATTTTATTAAACATAGTATTAACAGCAGTCTCGCTGTCTTTGACCTTTACATCATAAGTGCATTTTATATAGTAGCTGTAGATCTGATTTATACTGTCGAGCTTTACAATGTTATAGATGATTACGGATCTGACATCAACCGATTCTACATCACTGGCATATTCATAACTGTACGCATCATCTGAAAGCGTAAAATTCTTTAAACGCTCCTTTGTTTCATCGCTTCTGGGATAGCTGTAATAGTCTGTAATATACGCACTTACAAACGCCTGATCTTTCAGTTCGGTATAACTGTTTTCTTCTCCTGTATCAAACAGTGCCTTATACCCTCCTGCAACTCCAAAAAACAGTACCAGGATCACCAGTATCCTTTTGATCATCGCTTTTCGCTTTATAGATCTGACCAGCCTTATTTTTCTTTCCTGCAGCTCTTCAAGAGATACCTCCTCTTCTTTGTCATCGGCTGACCTGTTTTTAAGAAACTTTTTTAACAGCATCGATAAATTCACCTCCAATCTCTCTAACTTTATTTACATAGCTTTTACAGATTGCAGTTATGTCAGAATCATTCAGCTTTCTAAAGCACGTCTCATCATATATTTCATATATTTCAGGAAACATTTCCTGCATGTCATCATCTCCTTCTCTAAAGCATACAAGAATATTTATCTGCACAAGACTGTTGGACAGCACTGTCCTTTCAAAGCGGTTTAGATAATCTGCTATCCTTCTTTCATATGAGCGGGGATAAGATTTTTTAAACCCGCCAAACAGTCTTAAATATTCATTTTTCACCATCATAATCTCCTTTCCAAAACGTACCAGTGACTGGTACATTTTATTTAAATGTAACGATATATCCTGCTGCAGTTCCTGACGAGTCGCTGTAAGGACTGCAGTACCATGTATGACCGGACGGACAGTTATTCTGTCCATAGCTTTTTGCATTTCTTTCAGCCGCTGCAATAGAGCCGTATTCACTAAACAGAAATATTTTTGATGGCGGCAGTACTGATGGAACCGGCTGACCGGGATTATTCGCTGTCTCATCTTTCTTACTTTCTTTCCTGTTTTCTTTCTTCGAACCGCCGCCTGATTCCTCCTTTTTTGTACGGGTATCATCCCTCTTCGATATATCCTGACTGTTTTCCGCTGCTTTCGCATTAACTTTTAGTTTCAAAACAGCCTCTGCCTTATTTTTATGTCTGTCACTGACAGTATAGATGACTTCATATTCTCCAGGTTTAAGCTCATCAGGAACGTCGATTTCAACCTCCAGAGAACCTTCTGCTTCATCGTACGCTTCCTTTACAAAAGAATTAAAATCTATACTGTCACCCTCTGTTATTTCCACATAGTCCGCTGTAAGAGTAAGTACAGGTTTAGTTGGATCAGCAAATTTTAATTTCAAAACAAATTCTTTCCTGTTTCCCCAGCCGTCTTTTGCAATATAGATATATGTATGCTCTCCAACAGTTGTCGCCTCAATGTCGGGAAATTCAATATCATCTGCGTTGGTTTTTTTAATAAAGCTGACCGGATCTATTTTCACACCCAGCTCATACTCATCTTCAACTTTTTTAAATTCAAGGTATATATTCCTGTATGCCTCACTCTTCTGTTCTGTGTAATACCAGATTCCAAAAACCCCTGCAAGCAGCAGAATGCATACAGCCGAAAAAATCATATTTCTTTTTACAATGTCTGTCATAGCATAAAATCCGGATCACCTGGATCATCATCAATTGCCTTTATAAATGCTGCCACAGCAGATTCATCGTCATACCCGTCAAGCACATCACCGTACTGTCTTCCGTTTTTATACGGGGCATATGATATATTTCCCCAGCAGTCTATGCCTCTTATAAGTTCATATCCCCTGTACGTGCATATCTTTTTAGGCTGTTCTTTTATTACCTCGATCAGAGTATCAATGTATTCAGGTTCCATGAAACTGCCATGACCGGCTCTTCTTTCAGTTTTTTTCAGTAACTCCAGATCAAAATTATCATGAATGAGATGCCAGTATCTGCTGTAAAGCTCATCTGTTTCATTGTCATTATTTATCCCTGTCCTTTCAGACTCTTCACACAGCTGCCTGTGCTCCTTTAAAAGTACCCGGCATTCATCAAGAATTAATTTCTGTTCATTAGTTAAATCATCCATACTGCTTTTACCTCCATTTTTTGTACCAGTCACTGGTACATTTTATAAAATAAGAGAATCAGCACTTTAATTGCCGATTCTCCCAAAATCACTTATATGAATTATCACACATAAGTTCTTTAAATTCATAGATTTCATCAAGGGTAAGCCACTGTGGTTTCGAGTCTTCATCAAAACTGTTATAAAGAGCTGCCATATATTCAATTTGCAGCTGTTCATCGCCTGCCCAGAGATCCCTTGCATTTCTACCCCCGTTGCCAAGATAGTACTCACAGTCAGTGCGCATCCTGTCAAGCAGCATATATCGAAACCTTTCATCTTTATTCAGAATATCATCCATAATGTTACCTCCATTTTTGTACCAGTCACTGGTACATTTTAAAATAAAAGGCTCAGGAAATTCTTCCGAGCCTTTTTACTATGATCACTGATTATATCTTTTTCTGAAGAATTCGTACATTCCGTATGACACCATACCTAACGCACTTACTGACGCTAAGGCGGCCATGGCACCTGTACTGGTATCATCTGATGTATTTACTCCTCCTGACGATGGTAAAAGTTCATCATACATAACTACATTCTGCACTTCACCTGTGTCTTTAATTTTAAAATCAATAGACTGTGCAATCTTGTATCCGTCTGGAGCGATAGTCTCAGATAACGTATATGTTTCACCGACAGTTAAATTTCTGATAATATGAGGTTCAGATGTTGACACCCATTCATCTAAAACATTTCCGTCCTTATCTTTAACAACCAGTGTCGCTCCCGGAAGCTCTTTATTTGTTGTAATATCCTGTTTAGATACTTCAACCCGGGTAATCTCATCAATCATTTCAACAGTTAAATTTTTATCTTCATCTGTTTTAAATGTAACCGGCTCGGCTGTTGCATAACCGTCTGGACTCTTTAGTTCTGTGATAACATATTCCTGATCTTCAGCTGTACCTCTGATCATATGTGTTGTTTCATCGCCGTTGATATCGATGTTATAATATTTAGTTTCACCATTTGCCTGCATTAATAGTCTATAATCATCCCGTCCTTCATTTTTAGAAATTCTATAATATGTACTTGAATCATCTTCAATATCAACATACATATCACTTACTGTTTCACCGGCCATCAGCTTAGCTTTCATATCTTCAGTGACATCGAAAATATGTTCACCGCTTGTCCATTTATCAGTGATCTGTTTAGTTTTAGTACTTGTTACCTGGAATTCTCCTCCTTTTAAAAGTTTGTTGCCGTCGTTTCCGTTTTTCGCAAACTCAACACTGAAATTCTTCATTTCAATATCTTGAATATCTCCATCTTTGACAGTGAACTCGATAGGTTTTGCTAAAACATAACCTTCTGGAGCATTTACCTCACGCCAGATATAATCACCAGTTGTCAATCCGTCGATTTCTAGATCATTATCATCTGTGATCCAGTTATAAACTTGTTCACCAGTTTTGGCATCTACGATTTCCATTGGAACACCGTAAAGATTGTCACCATCAGCAGTTACCTTGCTGAAAACTGTTTTTGTTAATTCATTATTTATATTTAATTCATTAAAGTATGTCAGAGTTACAAAATCAGTCTGTTGGAATTGTACTTTTTTAGCACCGCCATCAAGAACAAAACCTTCAGGACTGTTCACTTCCTCAACTGCATATGTTCCCATAGGAAGACCGCTTAACTCTAATTTACCGTCTTTATCAGGTGTGTAGATACCATTTCCCAGTTCAGTACCAGTTAGCAGTTTTACTGTATCATCATTGCTTCCTTTACCCGAACCAGTAGTGACTGCATCTCCTTTAGAATATAATTTTTCTAAAGAAACACTATCATAGATATCATGATCTGCGGTAATCTTGAACTGTACTTTTGAAAAATCATAATCTGCCTTATTTACTGCATTTTCATTTTCAGAGTTTTCAAGAGCTTTATTAATCTTTAAATTTCCAGTTGGTCTTATTTTATTTACTACAACTCTTTGAGTAACTTCATCTTTATTAATAGTTACTTTAAAAATCTTTTGTGTAATTGCATGCCCCCCTGGGACTTTTGTTTCGGTCAAAATATATTCACCTACAGGTAGATCTTCCACCTTGATTTTTCCATTTGTTACAGTAATATTTTCTTCATAGCCGTCATATGATGAAGATTTCAAATTAAACACTGCTCCGTCAATCAGATCCCCAACATCATTAGTTTTCACAAGTTCAAGTTCACCAAAATCCATCCAGTCTATTTGTGTATATAATTTCGTATTATCAGGATCCCATGTCCAACTTCCCTGCTGTTGTGCTGAATCTGTTCCTGTTTTTATCGCAAGTGCTGTAAAACGTTCACACCCGTTGCCTGTAACGTTGGTTAACGGCATATCGTCAGGACTGTTTTTCGCCGGTGCTGTAAAATAAAAACTTTCACCGCCGTGCACTGTTGCAGTACCACCAGTCTGAACTGCATTTCCATTGATATAAATTGTTACATTGTCTGCAAGAGGAATGTTGATCGTAGAGCTCGAATTTCCCTCAAATGTAACAGTATTTGTAACCTGATGCTTTGCAACTTTATCATATGCTGCTGAAAAATTTGCTTCTATTCCTTCGGTTGCTTCACTTGGGTTAAATTTTGGCTCTACAATATCAGGAAGATTTATAATATTTCTGTAAATGTTCATGATATTAGTACCATAGTTTCCGCCAAAGGCAGCGTTAAATCCTGCCTCACTGAATCCGTTCCAGTCTCCGCTGTAAGCACCGCTTAAGAAGATATGTGTAAGCAGATATGCAACATCTTCACTTGTCAGATAACTGTCATTAGGGCAAATACTTAATTTGAGATAGTCATATCCAACCTTTCCCTGAGCATTCGGATCACCCTGTCCCCAGGTTTTTAAAACATCACCCGGTCCTCCAAAACCGTAATACATCAGCTTTCTTACAGCTTCATTATTTTTAATTACATCAGCTGCATAATTGCCGTTTCCAGGTGTTTTCTTGCTTGACTCAAGGCAGTATGCCCACTTACCGTTATACTTGGTTGAATATGTACTCCAGCTGCTTAGGCCTGGTACTTTATTTCCCCACCATTCCGGATATTTTATTTTTTTAACTTTTGTAAATTCATGCGGAACAGTATTGTCCCATGCTTCTATATTACTGATCTGTGCAAACGACATTGAAAAGATCATCGTTAAAACAAACAGAATTTTAGAAATTTTTGAAACAGCTTTTTTCATCTGTTTTTCCTCCTTATCATTTTATGATTTTATTAATACAGATGATGCAAGTTACGGCCAAAGGGATTATTTCCTATACTGTATTTAATGTTTCAGCCAGCATCATAATACTTCTTTAATTCAGGTCTTACTCTCAGCCGCAGTGAGATACCCTAAAAACAAATAGACAGTCTTTCGACTGTCTATGGCTTGAATACCCATTTTTCTATTTTCATCTTAACCTCCTGTTTTAGCTTTTTTAATCAGCGGAATAAAAACTATCACTGCCAGTCCAGACATATATAATTCACAATTACTGTTATCACCCGTCTTAGCAGCGGTTACAGGCCAGTGTTTTGGATAAACGGCAATATCATATTTCATACCATTAGTTTCACTGCTTTCCTCATCAAATACAGGAACTGCAATAAGAGCAGGAGAGATATTATCATATTTGTTTATATCTTCAGCAGCAAGCAGATATATCCCGTTCTCCAGATTTTCAAATTTTACATATCCTGAACTGTCTGTATGTTTTATAATACCGCTTATTTTTTTAGCCGATGCCTCCCTGAAAATACTCTCCGCAGCTTTTTGCATCTTATCAGCTGTTTCAAGCTCATTCAGATCAATACCGCATGTCTTAAGCTCACCTGTCAGCACATATTTACCATCAGCAGTTTCTCCGGCTTTTATCAGTTTTAAAGCAACATCACTGTTACTGGTTTTATTTCTGCTTTCTTCAAGATATACCGATATCGAGCCTTTAGGTTTTTTTGTTTCTTCAGTATTTACAGTATTCTTTGAAACAAATCCTACAGAGAATACCAGGATAAATACTACAATGATTATTTTTCGCATCCTCTATCCCCCTTCATCTCTTTTTTCTAAAAACAAATATACCAGCTGCTGAAAAGACAACTGGCAGACTATAAAAAACAAATTCTCGAAATGAGATAATATTCTTTTTTATTTCCCTTTTTACCGATTCTTTATAAGGAATGCGATAACCAGTAACAACCAGACGATGTGTATTCAATCCATATGGTGTACAGGTTATCAAAGAAACAAGGTCTTTATTATCCTGAATGGAGTAATTGACTTTTTCAGGCAGAACAGTTTCAATCCTGCTTATCTTATATGCCATTGTTTCATCAAGTACATTTATATAAAACAGATCACCTGTCTTAAGCTCATCCAGACGCGTAAACAATCGGCTTGACGGCAGTCCTCTATGTCCTGTAAGAGCTGCATGGGTATTTTTACCACCCGTTGGAAAAGAACTGTCCTGTATATGGCCGGCTCCGGTACTAAGCACACTGTCACTCGTTCCATGATATATCGGCATGTTGACATTTATACACGGTATCTCTATACTGCCGATCATTCCGTTTCCAATATCAAGAATATCCTCATATTTAAATTCTCTGGAGGCAGGTATTCCCTTTTGATTCATATACAGCTCCGTGTTCCATTTTTCAGCATCTTCAATCATGCAGCGCTTATCTTCAGCAGCTGTATCAGTCGTTTTTTCTTTATAAGTAGCTATCTGCCCAGTCTGTGACTTGGATTCAATACAATTGGAAATGACAGGATAGCTTACAAGTGCCAGTCCTGTCATAAAAATCACAATATCCTTTTTTAGAAATTTGAAAAGACTATTCTTTTTCATTTTTCTTCTTTTTAATCAGAACAGCTGCCATAACTGCTGTACCTGCACAGACTAATACTATAGTTGCAGCAGAACCGGTAGCAGGCAGTTTAGACCCGACTTTGTTTACTACTTTTATATTAAGTGTACCCGTATCTACATTTGTTGATAGAGATTTCTCATACTCACTGTGTACCCCTGTATAAAACTCTTTAAATTTAGCTGTTGCCTCTAAACTTCTTAATGTTTTATCAGTTGCCCCGTCTCCTTTTATGTATTCTGTTCTGTTGTCTGCTCCATAAACAGCCTTTACATCTATTTCGATTGGATCCTTTAATAGTCTGTATCCATCCGGAGCCTTAGTTTCTTTAAGAAAATACACCTGTGAATCAAGGCCAATTATATTAAACGCACCGTTTTCGTCTGAGACTATTTCCACCGCTTCTGAAGGCGATGCACTTCCTGCTACACTGTCCCTGCTGATAACGGTGTATCCATCGCTCTTGGAAGCCTTTTTTACATATACCTCCTGAGTACAGTCTTTATCACTGTATAATTTAAATTTAGCTCCTTCTAGTTTTCTTTCTGGCACCTGATCATTTGCTTTGATACCATCCATTCTAAATGTAAAACATACAACTGTATCCCATGGTGTCTCGCCTGTCTGTCCTGCACCATCAGCGTCCGGGTTGTTACTGTACTCAAGTTTTACATCATTCTCAAATCCCGGCCGCCCTGTATCAAGCTGAGCATCTTCATTTAAAACAGCATCATATTCAATCAGAATCTTTTGACCATATACTTTTTCAGTTTCCGGTTTGTTCCCTGCTTCACCACTGTAGTAATACCTGTTTATCACTGCTTTTAGATCCATGATCTGAATCTGAAATGTTTCACCGTCATCAATACCTTCAGTAACCACACGATAGTCTGTATCTTTTTGAAGCGTCATGCTTCCTATCTTAACTTTTACACTGTCTGGAACAAAAGTAAGTGCACTGTTCATTTTATCGTGGACTGCATAATAATACGTATCATAACCGTTCATATCAGGTACGTATGAATTATACCGGTAGGGAACTGTCTGCCCTATTTCAAAGTCAGCCACATCATTCCATCCATCACTGTTTATCCCGATATTTTTTCTATTGTCATCTTCCTGGATCTGTTTCTGAATAACCGGGAAATCCGACTTTATATCGACTGTCATATCTGGATTAGCAGTGTTTACCATACAAAGCGATGCTGCACTGTGCGTACCCTCAACATTTGTGACTTCGTCAATGAGATACCATCCATAATCGACATCCAGGGTATAGCTTTCTTCAGTGCCTTCTGGAACCGTTACGATCTGCGTAGGTTTATTTCCAAGTCTTACTATTTCATTTCTCAGACTTTCTACAAAATACCTGAAATCAGAATATACTGTTTCATTTTTCTGATTATGATTTACATCATTTGTTACCAGATTATTATTCATAGACTGAATATAATCGATAATTGCATACTCACTGTCTTTCTTTGTTGCATTCTTAAGTGCCTGAACATACAAAGGATTAATTGTATAATTTATACTTTCCATCCCGTCACTGTTTAGAGCATCAAAGACCTTATACACATTAAACTTCTTTCCTGCAAGTGACTGCACCTTGCCGTTATCTCCGGTATGAGCATTTATAGTTATATGTCCCTGCTGTGCAGCACTGACTTTTGAAAAAATATCACCGCTGCCGTTATATACGGATACTGCTGCAGCTGCACTGCTCAATGAAAGAATGCACGCAAGTGCTGCCGTTCCTATTTTTCTTAAATTAATCTTCATAATTTTTCTTCTCCCTTTTTTTCTTAATAATATATAAGCATATACAGACCCCTGCTCCAGTCACGATCAGCATCATAGAACTTCCTGTTCCCGGCAGAAGTGACCCTCGCCTGTTTATAACTGTCATACTTCCGGTATACAGTCCGTTTTCTACTGTAAGACTGTTATTTTCATCATCTGTTTTCACTGCTTCATCATTTATATAAAAACTGAATTTCCCATCCTCGCTTCTTAACGAAACCTTTAAAGGAGCTTCAATTTTTCTGTATCCCGCAGGCGCCTTTGTCTCAAGAAGGTAATACTCTCCTGCTACTATTCGGTCAAAAGCTACTATTCGGTCAAAATTTACTCTTCCCTTCTCATCTGTTGTCCCCTTTCCAATCGGATCTGTACAGTCTTTATCCCTGTATAAAGTGAATTCTGCATCTCCCAGTGTCTTGCCGGCATCATTCTTTTTAACAAGTCTTAAGTTCCACAGGTTGATCTCGTTTTTAACAGTAACTGTCAAATCACCATTTTCATCAATAAAAAAAGCACCGCTGCTTTCGGTACCGTTCATATCTGAAACCGATGCATTTCCAAGACTGTCGATTTCAAAATAATATTTAGTTTCATTCAGCTTATAACCTTCAGGAGCCTTTACTTCACAAATATAATACAGCGACGGCTTCAGTCTGCTCAATTCTGCTTCTCCGTTTTTATTACTTACCAGGCTTCCTGCCGTTTTATCAGCAGTAGCATCATAAATTTCAAACTTCGCATCTTTAAGCGCTTCGCCTGTATCTTTATCGACTTTTTTTATTTTGAAGCGGTTTGGACGGTCTGTAACATTCAGTTCGCTGCTCACTATATCAGCAGAATTGTTTTCTGCAGTCAGATTGAACTCAATATCTTTGCCGGTATGATATCCATCAGGCGGCTTCACCTCACTAAGAATATACTGTCCCAGATGAAGACCATTTAACTCTCCATACCCGTTTTCATCTGTTGTAAGTGTTCCTGCCAGATCTCCTGCTTTATTTATAACAGTTCCCTGAGGGGAGAGAATATCATTTTTTGCAGTAATATTATAAACTGCACCTCCCAGTTTTTTTCCTGTCTCTTCATCACTTTTGACAATCGAGACTTTACCCATAATACGGTTGTTAACTGCATTCATTACAGGCGCTTCCGGGGTGTAGGACGTTGTAAAACTTACCTTGTTTTCCTGACTTGCAGTATTGTAGTAAGCATGAATATAGTACTCGCCGTCTTCCGGCATCTGTTTCCATGCCCGCCATACTCCATCACTGTCCTTAGAAAGTTCGACCCATTGAATATCATCTTGATTGCCTGCCGCAGACCATGTCGGGAACTTTACAAGCGTTACCGCTTCAGGAACTCCAGACACTTCAAATAAAATATTATGCCTGTCCATCAGCATTGACGAAAATTTAACAGTTACTTCCTGCCCTTCCATCTGAGCATTGAATACCTTCCTTTCCTCAGCATCATAGAGACTGAATTCCTTGATATAACGGCTCGATTCACTGTAACCATCGGGCACAGTTTCTTCTATCCTGAATCTTCCTTCATTTGTATCTGTATGCTGAAGCATACCGCTTTTATATACCCGATTCTGTGCGTCATAGCTCAAAGAAGAAAACTGTTCAAATGTATTTGAATTTTTATTCCACTGCTTCAACTCGAATCCTGCATTAGCCACATTTTCTCCAAAATTATCACTTTTGCTTATTTGTATCTCAGTTCCATGAATCCACTTTACCTGAGTATATAATTTCATAACATCTGGATCCCATACCCACGTTCCTTCAGTCTGATTAGAACCCGAACCAGTTTTTATTGCTAAAGCTGTAAATCTGCCACACTGACTCCCGGTTACGTTAGTCAAAGGCATATCCGATGATCCGTTCAAAGGGGCAGTAAAATAAAAACTCTGTCCTCCATATACAACTGCCGTACCGCCAGTCTGCGTTGCTGTTGTTCCTGCAATATGTATAGTAACATCACTGTTAAGAGGTATATTGACCGTTGCACCATTTCCTGCATCAAATTTAACAGTATTTGTAATTTGAATATTATTTGCTATATCTAAACTAGCAGAAAAGCTTGCTTCACTACCATCCGAAGCTGAACTAGGATTAAATTTTGCATATCCAGGTTCCGGCAAAGCGACTATCCTTCTGCAGATATTCATTATGTTAGTGCCATATGTTCCTCCAAAGGCAGCATTGAATCCTGACTCACTGAATCCATTCCAGTCCCCGCTGTAGGCACCGCTCAAAAATATATGTGTCAGCAAATATTTAACATCATCATTAGTAAGATAACTGTCATTAGGACATATTGCTGCTTTTAAATCATATCCTGGAGCAAATTCTCCTGTAGCACCGGGACCTCCAAAGCCATAGTACATAAGTTTTCTTACAGCTTCGTTATTTTCAATAACCTCGCCAACATACTGCCCGTTTGGTGGAGTATTCTTACTTGATTCAAGACAGTATGCCCACTGTCCGTCATATTTTGTCGAATATGTACTCCATCCCTTCAAGCCTGGTACTTTTCTTGCCCACCATTCCGGATAGCGAATATTTTTTACTCTGGTAAATTCATGCGGTATGCTGCTGTCCCATGCCTTTACACTGATCTGATTACTAAACGACAGGGAAAACATCGTCAGGAGCACCATTACAGTTTTGCACATTACAGAAAACATTGATTTTTTCTTCATAAATACGCTTATCCTTTACTATATTTGCCTTTTATCGTCGTGCTTAGGACTATTTATTATGATGCAAGTTTAAAACATCATTTTACTTCTCTGATATAGGTTTTACATTCAAACACATTGAATAACCATTCAAATAAAAAAGACAATCTTTCGATTGCCTTACTTATGGTTTGAATATCCATTTTAATTTATACATATTTAAAACTACTTTTCATACCCACCATAGCTATATCTTCTATGTTCACCCATTGAATTGCCTGTACAGCTATAGTCGCTTTCTAATTTATTGATTGCATCTCTTGATGAAACAGTTGACTCTACCCTAAAACCACAGTGTTTGCATTCAGCCCAGTAAACCCATACTTTCGGCGGTTGAATCGGTTTATTTTCACTGCTTCCACCTGTATTTCCACCTGTGCTTCCGCCCGTTGATCCTCCAGTATTTCCGCCTGATGACGAACCACCTGAGCTTGAACCACCGCTGTTTCCTCCGGTTGATCCTCCACCTGAAGGCTTATTACTACCGCCTGTGTTTCCTCCAGTCGTTCCGCTGTTCCCTCCTGCTGTTCCTGACGAATTAGAAGAACCTGTTCCGCCTGACGATCCTGAACCGCTGCTTACTACCTTATTCCCTCCGGCATCTGTTTTCTTCTTAACTGTATTCTTTATACTCTTTGTCCCATCTGGATTAGTAACTTCTTCCTGTACTACCACCTCATCAGAAGCTACTGCCGGCGGTGCAGTAACAGTTACTTTTACATCTTTTTCAGTTTTGTTTTCATATTTGTCCTGAATAGACACTTTTAATGTATATTCACCTGGCACATTTGCATCTATACCTGAAAGATCAAATGTATAATCACTTATTTCAGAAAAATCAGTAACTGGCAGCAGTGATTTAAAATCAAAAGTATTTAAATCCGTTCCCTGCAGGATTTCTATGTTTTCAGGTGCTGTCATGGATGGGGCTTTAGTATCCTTTACCTCTACCTTCTGTTTAAAAGTATCCCCGTAATATTTTAACTCAATGGTATATTTTCCAACAGCCGGATATTCTTTTTCTTCTACACCTGTGACATTGCCTGCTTCATCCTTGATTTCAACCTTTTCATTTTTTAAATCCGAAGTAATTTTTGTGTTATGCTGCAGAGTATGAACATCTTCTTTATCAAGCCCATTCGTTTTGACCAGATTTTCAAATTTTGGTTCATATTTTTCACCATATTCAACAGTAATCGTCTTACTGTTCTTTAATAAAAGCTCCGGCGCTGTATCTCTAAGTGCCCAGTAAGTACCACCCCCAACAGCCGCAATAATAACCGCTGCAGTTACACCTGCAGCAATTTTTTTATTTTTTGTATCCAAGTATTTTTCAATAATCTTCATTTTACCTCATTCTCCTTATCCCTAATTTTATTATATATATCTATTTAATTTTTTTCAATCTGCTTAGACAATATAGAAACTCTAATACCTCTATATTATTTGATTTCAATACTATGAATTTTTAGAAAATAATAATTATTAGCTGTATATATCAATCCGCCGAGATGGGGAGTTCTCTACTGTTTATTTACAGGCGGATTAATTACAACAAAAAATGTACCAGTGACTGGTACATTACTTCATATATTCTGTTTAGGAACATCTCTGTTTCCTATATACTTCTGTATGATACCATATTATCACTTTTTTGCTCCACCGTCAACGACAACTTTCCGACACCATTTCCGCCAACTTTCCGACACTGTTTCCGCCAAACGGTTCTTATTTTCATAAATTTTATCATTATATTAGTTATTTGCCTAAATTTTCTCTTGTTTTAGAAATTTGTACCAATGAATTTACACCCCTTGACAAGCTTATTTTTTTGAACTTTTTTGAAATTTTTTTAATATATTTTTCTTATTAAAATACGTTTTTTAGGTTTTTAAAGTTTTTTTTGCGATAAATCTTTCATTCTGCAAAAATTTTATCTGTTTAAACATACTGCTGTCTTTTCAAATACACATCCTGAGTATAATAGTTTTTTGTATATTTGTCGTAATGATACAGTACCAGTTTAATGTCATACAGGCTGCAGAAATTTATCACTTCTACAAGCGCCACTGTCAGTCCTGTTACATAGACGTCCAGTTCGATATCTCTATATTCACGAATCCCATGTCTCTTCATTAATGCATCGATTGCCTTTTTAATTGACATTTGCATATAATACATATTCTTAACATCTCTAAGCTCTTTATTGAAAATACATCCTTCTATATCTTCAAATTTATGTCTTCCTTTAAACAGCTCAACAGCTATTCTTTCCATTCCTTTCACCTCAACTTTAACATTTGTACCAGTCACTGGTACATTTTTATACTAAGTATCCATTAACCTGGATCTTCTTTTCGTATTTCTCAAGTAATTCAATAGACTCATCTAACAGAGCAGCTAATTCTTTCAGTATGTACCCTGATTATTTATTATCTCACTCTTGATCACGTCATCTAAATATTCAACTTCTTCAATTTCCATAACATCTGTAACCCCCAGTATTGTTTCAACAAAGATACACCCGTAATTGTACAGATGACACTTTACAAGTGTATCGTTATAACCGTTTCTCAACGAGGGAGTGTTTACATATTCTTCATAACTTATTGCCTTTATTGTTTCACACATTTTTACTGTCTCCTTTGCAAGTTTAAATTCAAATCATCATATTATTATTAATAATTATCCAATTAAAATATACACTTATACGCTGTTGCAAAACCGCTTAACAGACTCAGCATAGTAAATACAAGCTTTTGATTCCAACCTAACATCACCCACTCCCTTCATCTTGCTAATAACTACTAAAAAAACAATCAATCCATTTGTCAGAACTATCGCAATCAATACGGCCAGATCGTCATTCCAGTCATCTCTATATTTTCCTTGCTTTCTTTATGTACCAGTCACTGGTACATTCTTCCTTTGTTAATTTACTCACCTTTCTTTTTTATCCGCTATTAAAATAGATTTCTTATATTGCTGCACTCTTTAATCATAACAATCATTTCATTTGCTTTTTCTTCTACTGTGTTACAAAATCCATCGATTGCTTCTTCTTGATCTAGGTCAGCTTGGAATATATATTCTTCGCTACTTGTACAATAAGGCATCAAATAATTTATTGTACATACATTATCGGATACTGTGATATTTGTAATTTCTATTTCTTCATTTTTCAATGGTTTGAATACTTTTTTCCAATACTTCTCTAACTTTTTATCTGGTGAAATAGTATTACTGTTTTGTGGATCATCGTTTTTACCAGGTTTAACTCCAATAGAAATCAAATGTGATTCTAAATCATTTTCAGACCATTCAATAATCTTAAAATTATATATATCAGCATTTTTTCCAAAAACAACTTTATTTTTTAAATTACTAAGATGCTTTTCTGCACCTTTTAGTGTTTTAAAAACTTTTGGTTTTTGCATATTAAAATAGCTGCTTGGATAAAGATATGTGCCATCCATATCATTATATGTTCCTGCATAAATATCCTCATCATATTTGATTACATACATTTTCATGACCTCTTAACTTTTTTCATATTTTCAATTAATTTATTTAATAATTTTATCATTTATATTTATCCAATCCGTGATATTGACTTCAATCCATGAATTAATATATTCAGAAATTTCTTTTGCAGTAATTTCATCCATTCCTGCATCGATTAATTTCATTCGATTATAATAACTACTGTCACTGTTAGCAGATGCTTCACAACAAATATTCCAGTCTGGTATTGCTATAAAACCGCCGTTTATATGATGACCAAAAATTATTAAATAGCTGTTCTCATTTATTTCTACGTTATGTTCAAAATAAATCTTAGTATTTTTCGTAAAATTATGTTCTAATTTTGTTATCATTTTTTATATCGCTCCTTTTACTAATTTTATAATCATTTCTTCCCAAACCAATGGTTCGGTATTACTCAAGCAAGAAAGAACTTCTGGCATATCAATAATATTTATTTTTTCTAGTTCTTTTATAATTTCGTTATACAAACAATTTGCCTCTTCTTGTGCTTTTGTATGCTGTTTCAACAGTCGGATTAATTCTTTATTTCTCATATAGTCCGCCTCAATTCCTCAAACATTTCTTTAGCGCCCATCTTCATTGCTCCAATCTATTACTTGACCACAATTTGGGCAATAATCATAATCATCATAATCTACCTCATAATAATGATTGCAATTAGGACAAATCCAAGTGTCATAAATTAGTTCACCATTTTCATCATATCCATCTGCCTCATAAAACGGTTTCTTAGGCACAGCTTTATCAACTAATTCTTGTAATAATATACGATCCATTATAATTAGATCCCAGTTTCTATTGCCTTTTTCATCGAAATAATTATTTTCACAAAGTCTATCTAACGCTTCTTGATATTTACTTTCCATTTTCCAATCACCTAACCTTTAACATTTGTACCAGTCACTGGTACGTTTTTCATTTATGATTTCTGCTTTTTCAGTTATGGCTGTTCAGAACAAAAATAGATAATAACCAAGTGCAGCAAAAAGTGAAAGTAAAATTGCTTCGCAAACCCCTATAAACATTACTGTGGAAAGAGAATATTTATGCCCATCAACTGACATAGCTTCCCATAAATCTCTGATAAAAATTACTATCCTTGCAATTTTATTACTGCAACTGTCCGAATGATGAATATGTTTGAAATAAGATCCTATTTCATATACTGCCTCTTCTATCCATCTGTATATAGGATATAGACAAGCTGCTAAACATACTGCTATATAAATAATTTTTAATATTTCTTTCATATCTTTACTTCTCCCCTATGATATTTATTTTTAATTATGCCTAATTACTATCTCATCTATGCTCACCTCTAATGCATCTGCTATTGCTTTTACATAGCTGATCCGTGGATCCTTTGTTTTGCCTGATATAATTTTTCCTAAATTAGATTCGTTTAAATCAGTAATTTTACTTAATCTATATAATGTAATATTCTTTTCTTCCATTATTTTTTTTATCTTCTCTATATTCATTTTTTCTCTCCATATTTAAACACATTTGATTGCTGTTAATTTTTACAGTAGAATTTAATTGTTCTTATTTTGAGGAGGGGGAATACTTGTGTTTCAGTTTTTTAAAAAAATTTATTATATAATTAACATTTACGCCAATCGAATTGTAGAAGCAATAGACAAATCAGCAACTCAAATAAAAACCTTTTTAGCGCTATAGTAATTTTTATCATGTTTAAAAATTCGACTGCAGCTCTTTGCTATTTGATTATCTCTATGTATACACTACTCTATGATGCAATTCTATCGTTCTTGATTTCAGCTTTAAAACTGATAAGCAAGTTAATTTTAAAATTACCGGAATTTTTTAAAGTTTTATCTATCGTTATTGTCACATTGTTTTTCTTCATTTTATTGTCAATCGCATCATTTGTAGCTGCCGTAATTTTTACTGACAGCTTTATTTCAATAAATGATTTTTTTACCTATATAATCGTCTGTTTATTTTCTAGTTTATTTGCTATGATGTTATTATCATTATCATATAATTATGTATTTTATAAAAATTTAAACAGTGATTCAGCATTCTATACAGTTAATACACTTCTTTATTTTATAATCGGTATCTGCTTTACAGCACTTTTCGGCCTTAAAGATGCAATTATTAATTATGCAGAGTGGTATATAACTGTCGAAAACGGCAAAGAACTTGCCAAGCTTTTTTACAGTACTTACCATTTTACTATAGCAGATGCTGTAACTATTTTAATGTATTGGATTTTTGCCTTGTCATTATGCTTTCAGACAACACACAAAGTAGCAAAAAAAGCCGTTACAAACCAAAATAACTCCAAATCTGTAAACGAAAATGAATCAAATTCAGAATAAATTAAAGATAAAATACATTCGAATGTTATAAGCACCGCCCATAAAAAAACATGACAAGACACGAATGAGACAACACTATGAAACAAAGGATATTTTGTCATCAGCTCAACCAGAGGTATAAATAAACAAGGTAAGCTAAATGTTATAACCAATAACACCGGCAGATAGATCATACGTATAATAAACGCGATAGGTAAATATATACTTTCTATTATGCTTTTGTCTAAATCAGTTTCACTTCTGCCCTTTAAATAGCAAATTCTGATTGCAAAGAGCAAAATACTCAATAAAATTAAGGATTCTAACTTTGTATAAAAATTTGGAATAAACCAATTTAAAGCATCATTTATCCATTCATTTATCAATTCATTTATCATCCAGAATCATCCCCTTACCCTTTAAAAATCCATTAGTATATATCGACCTTTCCAAAACGTACCAGTCACTGGTACATTTATTATTTAAGCCAG
>OBYZ01000390.1_pt1 | contig 46338 bp, 69 predicted proteins | sample 1501501 | NCBI WGS metagenome assembly OBYZ01 (sample SAMEA2580213, study PRJEB22360) | human gut metagenome | biome: human gut; feature: human-associated habitat; material: faeces | place: Denmark | collected 2008/2010
TATAGATAGCCCTAAAAATAAAGCTACTTCTGTTTTAAAAATTCATTCTGTAAATTCTCAAAATCCACCTTATATAATTTTAAATTTAAAAGATTTTTATAAAGAAAAAACTATAGAAAAAGATAATTCTATAAAAGATATTAATTTTTTTAATGAATCTAATTTATCAAAAAAACATGATTATGATAAAATCCTTTCTGAATTAGCCTTATTAAATAAAAAATTTAATGAACTTAAAAAAAGATTAGATGAAATTACAATTGAGCCTATTGAATTTAAATAAAATTTAATAAAAAAATTTTAGGTTCTTTATATTATTTAGCCATTTTGCTATAAGCATTGCTTCATAAAATAATGAACCTAAAATTTAAAATAAAAAATATTAACTATTTACATTTTATAGCATCTTGAACATCCATTAAAGCTTCTCCAAATCTTTGATAATGAACAATTTCTCTTTCCCTTAAAAACTTTAAAGCTTCTTTAATTTCATATTCATCAGTAAGGTTAATTAAACTTTCATAGGTTGCTCTAGCCTTTTGCTCAGCAGCCATATCTTCATGTAAATCAGCTATTACATCCCCTTTTGCTTGAATATAGGTTGCTGTCCAAGGATTTGCACAAGTACCTTAAATGCCTACACTATTGATAAATATAAAATAGGAAATACTCTTGGAGAAAAGCTAAGATATTATAGACTAAATGCTAACTTAACTCAAGAAGAACTAGCCTCTATTGTTGGATATTCTTCAGGAGTATGTATAAAAGATATAGAAGCAAATAGGAAATTACCTGGACGTGAAATTTCTAAAAAATTAGCAACTTACTTTAAACTTAATACTATTTATTTCTTTGATGAATACTTAGAAAATACTCATGATATTTCTAATATATTAAAAAAATATTCAAAAGATGAAAAAATAAAAAATATTTGTGCTGGTTTATGTATAAGGACCAATACTTGGTACAAATGGATAAGTTCAAATAAAATTAGTAGAGAGTACTACTTAAAATTAAAAGAATATGGCATTTTCAAAAAATAAGACCAGGAGGATTAGTCTCCTAGTCTTGTTGATGATAATTATTTCAACAAATTCAATACATCCTTTAATAAACTTGGTGTTTTAAAATTTTATATGAAAATATATTTAGAATTACTACAAATATTATAATCAAAATAAAATATATTCCTACTGTTATTTGTCCAATAGACTTATCAAATATATTGTCATTTTAAGATTTTATTTTTTTATATCCATATTCATATGATTCAAAATTTTCATCAAAATTCGCCATTAGAAAATTGATACTTTTATTACTTACTCTAACATCCAAAACTTCTTCTCTGCTTTTACATAAATATAGACTAGATAACTTGTTATTCTTTATATTGTAAATATAAACATCTCCACCTTTTGTCACAGTTCCATACCCTTGCCCTATAATTAAAAATATCTCTTCATTATTTTTCCATTTTGCCATTTTGATTTTCTTATTTGTTCCTAATTTATCATTTATAGTTTTAGCTGACAATATAATTTCTCTATTATATGCTCTGTTAGATACTTCACACAAATATAAGTCTCCTAAAATTTCCCATTCAAAAGGAAAAATAAATATAATTTTTGATTTATCTGGTGACAACATAGGTTTTGATGCCTTGTTATCACATATTGAAATCTCCTTTACTAATTTTATATTTTGTTTATTGCCATATACCAATTTATATCCTTCTTCTAACTTTTCTTCAATACATTCTTCATACATACTTTCGAATTCTTTACTAAACATATCTCCACTATAAAAGAAATTATCATTAAGATCTATGTCTTCAAATAATTTTTTATAGTCTATTGACGAAATCGAACCTACTATATTATTTTTTATTGTTAAATCTTCAAATAGTATTTTTGAATTTATTATTCTAAATAAATTATTAGAATATGAACTATCGTTTATATTGTTATAAATATTGCAACCTTTAAATTTTATAAAGTCTGAACCATATATTTCTATAAAATCAAAACCTTTATTATCAAAAAAATTACTATTTTTAAATATAATTGAAGAGCTATCTTTTATGTTAATTATTCCATAGGTACACTCATATATATTTGTGCTGCAAACTTCTATGTTGACACAATTGATGAAATCCAATCCTATTGTTCCACAGCCAAATAAATTAGAGTTGAAAATTTTTATATTATTACAATTTATAAACTTTAAAACACCACCAATACAACTACCATCTCTTTTAATATGTCCTAATGTTAAACTATTAATTTCTATATTATCACAATCTATAAAAGTCAAAACATTTGCATATCTAGGATCAGCCAAAATAGTTGCTTCATTTACTCCTATTAATTTTAAATTTCTTATTCCTTTAATAATTAACTCTTTTCCATCAAATACATCTTCATAAAATACATTTTCATCTTGTTTTAATATTAAATTAGAAATATTATACTCTCCTTTATTCAAATTAATTGTTTTATTAGAGTCTAATTCATTAATAAATTCAATATTAGTATTTATTGTCATCTTGTGTCCCCCTTTATATATCACTTATACATTCTCTTATAAAATCACTTTTTATTTTTATACTATATTCATTACAAACTTCTATTATTCCTTTATCTTCCATCATGTAAATAACTGGTTTTACTAAATTAATATCATTACATCCTAAAATACTTTTTATCTCTCCTTGCCTCATTATGTACGATTCATTTAGTAATTTTTTTACTATATTCTTTTGCTTATAATCAAATTCTTGTACTGTTTTTCCATAAATATCCGAAAAATGTATTTTCATATCATTATAAGTATTTTTAATGGTATCATCTGTATTTGAATCTTCACATTTATCATCAAATCTTTTCAAGAAGTCATTTATTTTAATAATATCATAATTAAATTTTTTAATAATTTCATCTAGTTTTCCATGACTTATATTAACAGATTCTTTATCCACCATATCATGTATGCTCTTTTTCACAATATTTTTGTCCAAGGTATCAATTTTAATTAACATATGATTAATGTTAATTTTATCTTTAATTAATCTATACTGAGAATTTGTGCAAGAAAACACAAATAAAAAATTCTTATTTTTTTTAATTGTTAATGTTTCTATAATGGATTTTATTATATTAGCATTGCCATTACTTTGAAAAAAATTAAATATATTATCAAATAAAAATATAGTTGCTATATTTGATTTTTTTATTAAATTTTCTAATTTATCTTTTAAAAATTGTTCTTCATATATTTCTGATTTTATATTTCCTTGTATATCTGCTCCTAAATTTTTTATTCTTGCTGTAAAAGCGACTTTTACATCACTAAAAAAAGTTTTCTTACACTTTTCTAAAAGTGAATTAGTCATTTCACTAATAGTTCTTATTTTGGTACAATCTACATAATATGTTTCAAAGTCAAAATCCATGTATTCACAATCTAAAATATCTTTGTAAAAGTTAATGGTTTCTTCAGTTTCTTCTCCACATAATATTTTAATTAAATTCATAAAACTAGTTTTTCCTGTTTTATTACCACCTACTATAAATATATTACTTATATTTCCCTTCATTGTACTTTCTAAACATTTAACAACTTGCTTTATTTGTTTCTTTTTCCCACAAGTAATTTTTAATGGTTTATTTATAGTATTAAATAAAAATGGATTTTCCTTTATAACTCTGTTCACAATTTTCTCCTTATTATATTATTGCAATCACCAAATATTATGCTATAATAAAGATAGAAGTTATATCTTGTTATAGTTAATTGAACCTTTGTCATTGTTGCTGACAATAGGTTCTTTTTCTTTGGTGTTTACCTATTTTCTCCATTATAAATCCTTTTTGCATAAATGTACAACCTTTAAAACAAAAGAATTTTACAAATGTTACTTTATACCTTACCCTATCGCCTTCACAGTTACTTTTTCATATTCTGTTAAATTTTTATAATAAAATGTTTCTTTATCTTATCATATCAAACATTTGTTCGTATTTCAAGTAAAAAAATAAAGGGTAGCAAGTGTTCTTTTCCACTTACTCCCCTTAAATACTACTCTTTCTTAAGTTGTTCTTTTCTAAGAGCTATTAATTGCTCCAATTCTTCTATATCTTCTTTTGTTGCTTGATTCTTTACAAAGCTTCTTGCTGTTGACCTATTTCTTAAATACCTAGTCCTTTCTCTATTTTGTTCTTGCCATCTTTTATTAGCTTCTGTTTGTGCATTTTCACTCATTTAAAAACCTCCTAACATACCTTTTAATGCAAATACTAAAACTGCTATCAATCCAATAAGTGATAAAACTCTAATGATTAATTCTATATATGCTTTTTTCATATTGATTTTGGAGAATATATTTGTTATTATTTTTTCAAGGGGCTAAGGTGCTAGCTTAACCCCTCTTTTGTTTAGTTAAATATTCCTTTGATTGTGAATACTAGGATTGCTATCCAACCAAATAGGGATATTAACTGTATCACGAGCTTTTCAAGTAGTTTTACTATTTTGATTAGCTCTTTTATTTTATCCTCCACTCTCTCACCTCCTTACAATTATATTATACTATCGATAGTATAATAAGTCAATACTTTTTGATATTTTTTTCTAAAAAAGATAAAAAAAATAAAGGGTAACAAATAGACCTAAGCCTATCTGCTACCCTTCTAAATTATAAACCTAAAAGTTTCTTCCAAGTATTATAACCAACTACGCCATCTGCTGTAAGACCTTTTAATTTCTGATAAGCCACAACAGCATTGTAAGTATTAGTTCCAAATATTCCATCTTCTTTTAAATTAGCAATTCCATAAGCTTTAAGAACTTTTTGCAATAATCTTGTTATATTTCCCTTTGCTCCAATTTTAAGTGTTGGACAGCTTGCAAGAGTTTTTGATTCTCCAGTCTTTTTATTATAAGTAATTCCATCTACAGGTTGATTAGAAAAGCCTTGTCTATTACATTCTGTCTGTAATTCTATGACCCACTCTTTCCAATTCCAAGATTTTAGATACTCACTCAACCAATCAACATTTTTGTTGATAGAGCTATTAATATTGTTGATAGAAGTATCAACTTTATTTAATAGTATACCTTCATAAAAATCATTCATATCTATATAACCATTACTACCCTTTATTATTGCCTTACTTGTATATTGAAAACCAACAACATTGTATCCTGGAGCAGACTAAGAAACTTTTGTGATTCCATCATCTGGTCCATACTTAGCTATCCATAAAGGATATTTTTTGCATCTATCATCAAAATTGTACAGAAAACTTTCATAGGTATATAAAACTGGATAATATCCTAATACTTCCTTACATCTCTCCATAAATGCAACAACCTTATCTGATTTGTTTTGAATTTGTGGGTCTTCAAAATCTAATACTGGAATAATTTCATATGAATATTTTTTTAACTCTTCTAAAAAGCCATTGGCTTGGTCAAGTGCAGATGTCGATTTACTAAAATAATGATAAAAGCCTACTTTCATTCCAGCATTTTTACAACCTTTATAATGAATATCTCTATCTGGGTCAAAAAAAGTTACTCCTTCTTTTAGTTTTATTATTGCTATTTCAACTCCTGAAGCTTTCATGTACTCATAGTTTAGCTTTGGATTATTATTGCTTATATCTATGCCTTTCATTTTTTATCATTCCCTTCTTATATATAATAGAAAAAAGAGTAAGAACTTGTCCTACTCTTCTTTCTTTACTTGCTTTATAGTTTGGTTTATTCCTACTGCAACTCCCCAACAAAGGATACCTTGAAGTATTCCATTCACAATAGCTTCATATAATACCTTATATTCAGAATTTATTATTGTTAATAATACTGCAAAAGTGACTCCAAAAATCATTAAAGCTATAGGTATCCATTTATCTTTTACAGCAGATTGTTTTAAAAATGCTCCAACAACATAAATTGAAGCAATTAATATCATTAAATTTTCTGGTATAAAATTCATTATTTCCATATTATCTCTTCCTTTCTTATTTGAATAAAAGAGCAATAGCTCCACCAACTACTGCTCCTATAATTGCACGCCATAACCATGTTATTGTGCTTTCCAAGTCTTCTATTCTATGATTAGCAACTTTTATTTTTTCTTCCAATGCTTTTAGCTCCAACTCAACTTTACCGTTATTTGTTTCAAGCAAAGTTTCAATTCTAACTAATCTTTCTTTTATGTCTTGTATATCCTGTTCATTGTTCATCCTGTCACCTCTTAATTTTTCTAAAATAAAAAGCACCTACTGGTGCTGGACTTCTTATATTATTCATTTCTCTCCTCCTAACTTATCTTATATAAATTGATTTTATTCTGAATGTTTCCTTGTAATTTGCTAATTCTCCCCATAAAACAACCAATACATACAACTTCTCATTTAATGCCTTAGGTTCTGGATATGAAATTTCTATCGTGTTGTAAATATCCAGGTTTTCAGTTGTAGCAAAGCTTCCATCTCCTACTTGCAATTTTGCCCCACTTAGCTCGGATGTTTCTAGGCTACCTACTATCTGTAAAGCAACATATGCGTTTGTATTTGCTATGCGAGAATATGTTATTTTTATTTTATTAACTTCTTCAAAGTTAATTTTATTACTTGTTGCTAAACTACACATAGATTTATCTTGTTTTATTGAAAAACTTAAATAGTTTTCTTTAATATCTCCTTTGTAACAAGAACCACTCCAAAACCAATTTGTATCATTATGATAGTTTTCCCACCCTCCAGTAATTTCTGTAAATTGGTCACCAGTATTATATACCCAAAGACCATAAAGAATCTTTACTCCATTTGGCAAATTCTCCACATTTCCATCTGGAATATAAATATCTGCACTTTCTTTTTTCCACTTTGTTTTTATATTTACTATAGAAGAATCTAATATAATTCTACTTGGCTCATTTTCATATTTAGCTTTGTATTCTTCAAGAGTTTTTATATCACCTAAGACAGATGGATATGTAGCCCCAACAAAAGACCTAAAAGTATCCTTATTAATTAAAGAAGTGTCAACTCTAAGCCAAAATTCCAAACCTAAATATTTAGGTCCAGGATTAGCAGAGCCATAACCTTGATAAGCTTGAGCAACATAAGAACCATTTTTATAAATATTAACCATGTAATAATAATTACTATTAATGTCCCAAGCACATTTATAACTTACAACATCTCCTTTTGAAAAACTTGAATAACTACCATACAAACTTAAAGATGAAATAGAATCAGTTCCTTTACAAAAAGCTTGAGGTTTAATTTGGCAATCTTGGTTAACTTTAAAAGAACACAAATCCTTCCAAACTGCTTGACCTTGAGAAAATTTGAAAGGTAAATCTAAATTAGGACTTGCAATTTCAAATTTACTATCAATAAGAGTTCCCTCTTTTCCTTTATAAAATTCTATGAATTTACTAATTAAATCATCATTTAGAGATAAAGCATAATTAACTCCATTAATATTTAGATTATCTTTCAAAGTATCATGCAGACTCTCTATACAATCAGTAATAAAGTTCCTTGCATTACTTTCATCTAAAACCACTCCACATAAGTCACACAAAGCACTGACTATCAAATATCCTCCATAACTCCATAAAAAGTCCCCAGTATTCCCTAAAAGCCTTTTCCTGCTAACTAATAGGTTCATAGACAACCCAACCTCCAATCCAGTCTGCACCATCAAAGCCTAGATATATTTCATAGATATTGCTAGAAATTATACTAGGTTCATCTCCTTGCCATTTAACATTGGAAGGATAAGTAAGAATTATATCAGTACTTGGCTTAATCTCAACTATAATGTCTATGGGTTTTGTTGCATTTGGAAGAACTAAAGTTGTATTAGAACTAAGTGTTGCTACTTGATAGCTATCCGTTGTGAGTTGCAATTTTCCTTCTACTGGACTTATATTTGTTACAATTTTGCTCCTGGAATAATCTATTGCTCCATTTAAATTTTCAGCATTAAGTGGTGTACCTGTTTGTTGTATAGTTCCTGGACTTGGTATGAGAGTTATTGTTCCATCAGAATTATTTTGCATTACAAAAGTGTTTGGTCTTTCTACTTTTCTATCTACCCATTGCATTATATTGCACCTCCTAGCTATTTAATTTTGCCTTTAATTCTGCTACTTCTTCTTGCAAATTTTGTATAAGTGTAAGTACATTCATTGTATTATCTCCATGCTTTATGGTTAAGTCGCCAACACATTGTATTTCACCTATAACTTGTAACATAGCTTTCTCATTAACTTCTATAGTAGAATCACGCCCTCTTATAATAACCATGGGAGTGCCACCATTCTTACCACTAGGCTCTACCCATAATTGGTTACTTCTATCACTTAGATTGTCAGCAGCATAAATTCCAATACGAGGATTTGCATCTTCTGATCCACTTTGTCCTCTATAAAAATTTAGGAATAAACTTTTATTATCATCACTTCTAAAATTTACTGCCTTACCACCATTTCCATGGAAATTAACTGTATTACCACCATCACCAAACACTTCAAGAGCATTAACAGAAAGCAACCCCGTTTCATCATCAACCCACATAACAGTTTCATCTTTTTCATTTTTAACAGTTATATCTCCATTTGTGATAGTCATTCCTTCTCCATCAAAATTATAGTTAGTACCTTTTAGTTTTCCATTTATGGATAAGTTCCAGCTTTCGGCATTTTGAGTTACTATAGTTTCCAAATCGTCTTCCTTTACACGCATTTCAATTTGCTTGTTCATGAAGTCTATCTGAACATTAGCTCTCTTCACTTGTTGGCTTATTGTTCCTTGCACTTGTGTACTATCTTCTTCTTTAGATTTTCCACTAGCTGAGTATTCTTCTGTAAGCCCTCCGTTGAAGCTTAGCTTTCTTGACATGATATAGGTATTGTGAAAGACTTTGCCATCATAGATGGTCACATTGTCACCTATCTGATATGAAGGATTTCCTTGCCACTTCATGTTTATAGATTTATAGGACAAACCTACAAGCTTATTGTATATAGAAGTTAGTAACTCCTTGTTTTCATGAGTGGTTATCAAAATATTATTATCAATGACATAGTTCTTTCCATTATCATTACCCTTAGAACTATAGATGTTATCTGTCATAATAGAAACCTTTGTTATGGTCTCAGTTTCATTTTTAGCAACATCTAAGGAATAGTACATATTTCTGTCAATCAAGATTTTATCAAGGCTACCACTATTTATTTTTTCATCATCACTTGCATATAAATTTTCATCACCTGAGAAACAGTATAAACTTGAAGGCTTTTCTAAATTAAAAAATTCTAGCTTACCAGTTGGGCTAATTCTTGCATATCCACCCATCAACTCTGCAACTGCTGCTATTATGCTTCTGCAAGTTGTACCTTCCTCTAACTTTGGATCCTCTAGTATTTTGTAGGAGCTATTATAAAAATCTGATGAAAGGTTTACTCCCACTTGATTACATACATTTCCTACTATCTGTTTTAAAGTAGCTGGATAAGTTATATTTTGCTTAAATTCCTTGTCAAATTTAGATGTTCTGTCTTCAAGTTCTAAAGTTATTAACTGGTCTTTTATGGTTTCCTTAGTAACCTTGAATATACCCATGTTAATATATTCTGTTCCAGCACTTGTTATTGCTCCTACATAGATATTACATTCTTTACCTTCTAAACTTTGATATACCTCTTCATTTAAAATAGTTACTGTTGCTATTGAAGTTATGAATGTACCTATTTCAAATTCTTCTCCAGTTAAAAGATTATTTGTTATTGATATATCTTTTATTTCTGTCCCTTCAATTGTCATATTTGAAAAACTTATTTTAGCTTTTATATTTCTACTGTATTTTTTTATTGCAGTATCAAAAGTTTCTGTTGTGCTTAGCATTTTCTTCACCTACCTCTCAATGAAATTCATGGTTAATCCTTCCCATCTAACTTCTCCATTTACACAAGAATATGCTGGAGCATTTCTGTCACCTACATAAAATGTTTTAGTCATTACAGTTCCTTCCATAGGGTCTGGATAAGTTACTTCAAAAAAAACATCTTGTACTGATTTTAAAAGTGGTGAAATTTCCTCATTTTTTAATGGACCCCATGCACAGTTTAATTTCCTTTTAGTTGTAATTCTATCTCTATTCATGTCACCATTAGCATTTCTATTTGTTTCCCCATCTATATCACTTATATCAACAGAAAAAGTTTTGGGAGTTTTTACTACTACTCCATTTATTTTTAACATTTTTTCACCTTCTTTTTGCATGAGAAAAGCACCTACAATAAGTAAGTGCTTTAAAATTTATTTTTTCTTTTTATATTTTAGCTTCCATGAATAGCCACAATTTAGGCATCTCAAATTGCCAGAATATTCATCTCCTATATATGTTATATTACTATTATTGCATTTAGGACAATATACCCCTTTGTCTTCTATTGAATCATATCCAAGCTTACATTCTTTTCTTATTGCATTGGCTATCTTTTTCATCTTTTTCTCACTTTTTATTTCAAAAACAATTTGCTCTTTGCCCTCTTCCTCTGCAAAATCTAGGATTAATCTATTTCCCTGAATTGAAGCATTTAAAATGCTATTAAAATCAATATAGATTTTTTTACTTGATAGTATAACATCTGCAAACACACCATTTTTTAAAACATAAATTTGTAATTGTGCCCCAACCTTTATATCACTAGTAGTATATTTTAATATTCCTGGTGAATATAAAAATAAAAAATTTAAGCTCCCTCTTCCTTCTCTTTTTAATTCCTTGAATTTTTTTCTATTAGTAATCATGAAATACCCCCCTACTCACTTTTTGTAAACATTATACACCTCATAACATATTTTGACAATATATTATGTAATTATGGGGCATATTCCACCATTCGCCTTTGTAATTTTATTAACACCTTTTGCAACTGCATTTCCCAATCTAACACCATCAACATTTAAGTTAATATCTTGGTTTGGCATATCTTTCAAAGCTCTTAAGAAAGCTTTATATAAAATATCTTCATTAATTCCACTTCTATTTATAGCTTTATCTAATAATTGATTTAATTTATTTTCAGGTGCTACTATTTCACCATATCTAGTATTATCTCCTATCATTGCTAAAGTAGGATTATTAGCCTTTACAAATCCGCCTTGTGCAAGCTTTGGTATTTGTGGGACTGTTAAAGGGTCTTTATCCCATAAATTTTCAAATGGGGAGAATCCCATTATATTTATTTCTCTAACTTTATTTAATAACCCATTTATAAGATTAAAAGGTGTAGCTATTACCTTATTTATTCCACTTATTAAGCTGTTTACAATCCTTTTGAATATTCCAGCTATACCCTCTGTTATTCCATCAAATATTTTTCCACCCTTATTAAACAATCCTAATATTTTATCCCATGTATCAGAAACTATATCTTTTAATTTTCTCCATACACCGCTAAACCATTCTTTAATAGGATTAAATGCATCTTTTATTTTTGTTAATGATTCACTAAATTTTGTTTTAAAATAATCAGGTATATTGTTAAATATTTCTTTAATTTTATCTTTAATAGCAGTAAATGAATTAACTATTTTATCTTTTAATGACAATATTCCACTTAGCAAGCCTTCCATTAAATAAATACCTATTTCAGCCATAACAGTACTAGGTGAATGTATTCCAAATAATTTTTTAATTCCATTTAATATAGGGTCAACTATATGGTCTTTTAACCATGTTCCTATTTTAGACATAATACTTGCAATACCTTCAAGTAAGCCTAATATTAAATTTTTACCAAACTCAACAACAGTGTCTATGAACTTTCTAAATCCTTCACAACTATCATACAGCTGAATGAATATAGCAACCAAGGCTGTTATGGCAGCTATAACTAATGTAATAGGACTTGTCAATATACCTATAACTACAGCTATTGCTCCTAAAGCGATTTTTATTGCAGCAAATACAGTCAAACAAACTCCAAGCACTTTTAATATTTTGGTTATTGTTTCTTGGTGTTCTTTTACCCATTCCCCAATAACTTTTAATACATCTGCTAATCCATTCAGGATGTCAACTACAACCCCTCCAGTCCATTCAGCTATTGGCTTTAGGAAACTATCCCATAGCCATTTTCCAGCTTCCATGAAAGCTTCTAATATAGGATTTAAAACATCTAAAGCACCAGATACTAAATTAAAGAAACTTGGTAATAAATCTGATATAGTCCATTCTGCAAGTGGTGCTAATATTTCATCTAAAAGCCATTTTAAAATCTTTCCTATATTATCAAGTACTGGTTTTATGGAACTCCATAAGCCTTCCCATACTCCTTGCATTTTATCTCTAAACTCTTCATTACTTGCATAAAAAGCAACAAAGGCTGCAACTAATCCAGCAAGTGCAATTATAACTATAGTTATAGGGTTTGTAGTTAGAAGAGCTATAACTCCTTGTAAGTTTTTGACCCATTTAGCTACTTGTACTATTATTTTTAAAGTTCCTATAGCAACTACAATTCCAAGAACTGCACTACATAATTTTTGTACCTTTTCAGGACTATCTGCTAAATTCTTTATAAATTCCTTTATTTTTTCTAGCAATGGATTTAACCCTTCTGCTGCACTTGGAAGTAAACTTATAAACCAATTAACTACTGGAATTATAAAATTATTGTATATAGATAAAGCTAAACCACCTAAAGCTATTCCTATACCTGCAATATTCTCAATAAATTTTTGTACTACTGGATTTTTTAAGCTTTCATAAAATCCACTTAAAGATTTTTTAGTATTTTCTACTGCTAAGTTAAATTTATCTGTTACCCAACTTCCATCTTTCTTCCAAGCATTTTTAAAAGGCTGAAAAATAGTTTTAAAAATTTCTTTCATTTTCTTCGCTAGTTTTTCCATTTTTCCATCAAAGGCACTTGTGTCAACATCTGCAAGAACTGGAACATTAGATTTATCATTATCACTATCATTATTGCTAGATAGTTTATTTATCTCATCAATTCCAGCTAATCTATCAACTGCTTTCTTTGTTTTTTCTGTAGTATCTCCATATGCTCCCATAGCAGCCTTTGCGTCAATAAGACTTTGAGTTGCTGCTTTGCTTTCAGCATAAGTCTTTCCAAAGATTGCAGATGTAAAACTTGCTATATATCCAGTTAGTTTAGATAATGCTGACATAAGGGTATTTATAGCTGGGAGAATAGCTTGATATATAGGAGTAAATGCAACCCTTAGATTTGTTTGTATTTGTGCTAATGAATTTGAAAACTGGCTATTAGTTTTTAAGGTTGCAACCATGGAAGATAGCAAACTTCTTATCCCTTTTACAAGCGAAGCTATTAGAAGCCTGTTTATCACAATCATTCTTGCATATTTTTTCATAGTAGACATAAGATTATCCATTCCACTTTTAGTCTTTTTATTTCCTATGCCTAACTTATTCAAAGCACCATTAAGACTACTAAGTTTATTCTTTGCATTATTACTTTTATTGCCTAAATTATTAACTCCTTTAGAAGCATTATTTGCACTATCTCCTGCTCCATCTAGTTTGGCTCTCAAGGTATCTATTTCACTTCTAAGTTTAATTGACCTTGAAACAAGATGATTTAAACTGTTCTCTGTATTTACAATCTTTTTTTCAAGTTTATTTCTACTGTCAGAATTAAAAGTACTACTAAATTCTTCCTTAAGCTTTTGTAGTTCTCTTCTAGTAATTTCAATCTTTTTATCTATCATGTCAGCTTCATTGGTCTTATCAAGAATTTTATCTTCCAGTCCTGAAGTATCAATAGTTGGAGAAATTTTGCCTTTACCAAAACCACTAAAGAAACTTTTTTTAGTTTTTTCAACTTGCCTACCCATTTCTCCAGTAGCATTTTTGACTTCTGCTTTAGCCTTATTCATAGCTTCTTTTAGAGGTTGAATAGTGGCTGATATTACAACTTTTAATTCTTCTAATGTCATTTATTTTCCCTCCCTTCTTTTACTAGAATTAAGTCTATTTGCTAAGTTATGCATTCTTTCTTTATGTAGTTGCATTTGTATTTCTAAATTTTTCTTTTCAATTTCTTTATTTTCCTCTTCAAATAATTCTGGAAATAATTTTGCAGGAGGAGTAACTTTTACATTTTTATCAAAAAGACATGCTACATATTCACCTATTTGTTTTGCCAATACAGTGTTAAGCATTATTTCTGTTTTTAACTTTGCTTCATAATCCTTTCTTTCAATTTCTTTTTTTCTGTTAAAACTCTCTACTAAATCAAATATCTCTTGTAAAGAACTCTCCCAAAATAAAGAAGAGCTATACCCCATATCTAAAAAAGTAGGGTATAACTCTTCAATTAAATCTGTTAAATTTCTTATTCCATTTCTTCCTTGGCTTCTGCAAGCTTCACGTCCATCATCTCTGCTTGGTCCTCTGTAAAAAAACCTGATACCTGATATATTCCCATAAATACATCTGTAAAAAATTGAAGTTGTGAACCACCCTCTTCAATGTATTTATCAAACATCTTTTCAACATCAACTTGCTTTATTCCACTATGTTGTTCTTTTAATGCTGCATGTGTAACTGTAAGCATAATAGATAATGGAGGCATATTTTTTGAAGTTTCTAATACATCCATTAACCCCATTTTTAATTTTTCTTCAAGCTTACATATTCCTGAAGTTGATAATTTTAATTTATATTCTTCTCCTGCCACATTCCATATTTGAAATTGCTTTCTTGCCATAATATTTATTCCTCACTTTCATTTACTTCTAATGTTTGTTTGCCAATATCTAATTGGCTATTAACTGGGATCTGTTATTTCCATGCTATCTACTGTTAATGTTGCTGTAAATTCAAGGGCAGCATTTACTCCGCCTCCACCACGTTTTACACTTACATAAGCGTCAAATGTATATTTAGTGCCATCTGGAAGTGCTTCTTCGAATGTAAGCATTTCACGTTCTTCTTGAGCTTTCCTCAAAATTCTATAAGGTGATGTTTCTGAACTGTTTTCATAATTGAATACATATTCTAACTCTGAATAATCTCCTATTCCTGGCTCATATCTTTTATGGGAATCACTTAAACAAGTGACATCTACCTTTTCAGGTTCTTCTCCATGCTCTGGCACCTCCTTTAATCCTGGAAGATTTGTAAAACTTGAAGATACACTTCCTTTCTTCTTATAACCTAATGTAATTCCATTTGCTAACATATATTTATCACTCCTTTATTCGTTATAAACTCTCATAATATTTACATCAATAATTCCTTCAAATCTCATTATTTTATGTTTAAAATCTTGTTCTATTGGACTATCAATGCATTGTGTCCTTTTAAAACCTAACTTAGAAAGCACCTCATCAACTGCTACTGCAATATCAGAAGTGCTTTTATTATTCCAAATATCTATTTTGTATCTAACATAAGCTAATTGCTCTTTATCATCTGTTTTAACTTTGGTTTTGTTTTCCTCTTCTATATATTGAATTATTGGAAAGCTGACCCAATCAGAAGGGTAACAGTCATTAACATTATTAGATATTTTTTTTAGTTCCTTATATATCATAGGCTTTATGTTAATCATTCAGTCACCTTCTCTATTTCGGCTTTTAAATCATCTGCTATATTTTTAACTATTTTATCTTCATTGTCTTTTAAGGCTGGATACATATATGGATGAGCATATTGTCCTTTTGTTTTATATCCAATTACATTCCCATCTTTGTCCTCAACAACTCCAAAGCCATAATTTTCTGCTATTTCTCTATCCATTGCACTTGCTGGAATAATCCAACCTTTAGACTTATATATAGGATTAACATTTGGAGAAGTACCTTGATGATGAGCTTCTCCATTTGGACCAGTTCCAAACTCAACGTAAGTTGCATATTCAAGCTTAGTACTTACTTTACCTTGTACTGTTGTGTTATCAACTTTTTTAGTTTCACTGATTATGCTATTTGCTAATTGCCCATTACTATACTTAAAGCCTGTACAATTTTCTTTTGCAGCATTTTGTACAAGCTTTATGTTTTTGTTCATTGATTTCTCTAGTTTTTCCATAATGTCATCAGTTAACTTATCTACTTTAAGTATAAACTTAGAAGTGCCTACAATATTTTCACTCATAATATTTTCTCCAGTTCCAATAGTTTATGGCTTGTATATTCCTTAATGGAGATAATTTTATAATCAGGCTTTTCTATTGCTCTTGCCTTGTAACATATTCCATCACCTTCATTAACTTCAATATTTCCATCATAAAGCATATTCATAATATAATTAAGCCTTTCTCCATAGATTTCAGCTTGAAGCTTTCCACTGGCTGGATAAATATAAGCTTGAATTTCTGTAGCATTATCCTCAAAACCTTGATATTTGCCACCTTCATCGTCTTCAACAATAGTTTTCTTTTTTAAATAGTAAGTTTTCTTATTCTTTACTCTCATTTGCAATACTCACCGCCTTAAGCCTTCTGTAAGCATTTAATCTATTTTTTATATTTTCAGGAATTTCAGCACTATAAGATACACTTATAGCACCTTCACTCCTGGAACTTTCACCTTCATTTCCTTGCCTATTGTAATAGATAATAGCAAGTTCTCTTTGAAGGCCTTCCATTCTAGGAAGTAATTTATCTCTATTTGTATAATCTAAAATTTCATTTTCAGCATCTTCAAGTATTTGCTCTAGTAAGCCATCTTGTGAATTATCTGAAATGCCTAATCTTAGCTTAAACTTTTCTAGCATAAAACCACCTCATTTATAAAAGAAGTAGTATAAAAAAACTACTTCTTAACACAAATTTGGATGGCATCATGTCTCTTATTTAAAATGAATACATCTTCAAAAGATTCTTCAAAATAAACATATTTACCTTGGCTTAAAGCTGATGGCTCTTCCATTTGGGCAAATGAATAAGATACAATTGGTAATACCGCACTTGGATGTACAAGTATCATTGCCATATCTTTAGCACCACTTGCTGCAACAAATCCACCTTCTTTTTGACCTTCTGTTTTGCCATCATTTAATGTGTAAGCAGTCTTAAATAAAGCAGTAGGCACACTTTGAATATCAACTTCATCAAGTCTTGAAACTGCTCTTGATAGAACTTTATCTCCATTATTTCTTACAATAGAAATTGCAGTGTCTAATAAAGTTTTAGTGTAAGTATCCACGTAAAGTATTCTTCCAGCAAAAGGCACTAATCCTTCATCCATTTTATCCATCATTGCATCAAACTTATTTAATGCAGATGTTGAAGTTAATGCAGCACTTTCAGGTGTTATTGCTTCAATCTCATTTTTAAGTTTATATAAGCTACTAAACATCATTACATCTAGTTCTGGGAACTTTTGTGTTTCGTTCATGGTTTTAGTTATATTTGAGATTGAAGCTACCATATTAGTTTGATTTACATCTTGAGGGTGTACTAATGTTTGCCATATTCTATGATTTTTAAGTGTCTTAGTTTCCCAGTCATTTGAAAAGTTTTGTGAGAAATCACCTATTTTTGTTCTATCTCCATCAACTCTTCCTCTAGTTGATAGTGTAGGAATTTTTATAGTTTTAGCATCTTGAACTGTATATTTTTTATCATTTTCTGTACTCCATAATCTTCCTGAGTAAAGTACATATGGATAAGCATTTGCTAATTCTCTAGCATAACTTTCAGCATAATTTACTGTCATAATTAATCAATCCTTTCTTATTTATTATTTTTAGGTCTAACTCCTGTAAAGTTAAATCCAAAGGTATCTACTTTATTATTTGAGTTACCGCCTTTTGGAGGATTCCCTCCTCTTAGCTTTTCATTAACTGCTTTACTTACTGCATTTTGAAAAGCTTTTTCTACTGCTTCTATACTTGCATTACAAGTTTCAGCAGATTCATAATTAAGTATTTCTGCTAGTTCCTTTGGAAGTTCTTTCTCTGCTAAAGTTTCAAGTGCTGTTGCTTTAAGCTCTCTAACAGTAATATCTTTTTCTCTCTTTTCAAGTTCAGCAATTCTTTTTTCTTCTTGATACTTAGCTTTTTCATCAGCTTTCATCTTAGATAACTTTTCAGCTTCTGTCCTAGCATTTTCAAGTTCAGTAGCCTTTTCTGTATCCCATTTTGCTCTTGCAGTTTCAAGAGCTTTTGCAACTCTCCTATCAAATTCAGATTGATACTTTTTATCCTTCAATACATCATCAAAAGATTTCTCACTTTCTGAATTTTGATTACCTTCTCCAGCACTTTCACTATTGCCACCATCAACCCCAGTATTAGCACCACTATTTGCCCCTGTATTTGCTTCAAGTAATCTTCCTATGCCTAGCTTTTTTCTTAAATTACAATTATTAATGAACATTTTTTATTCCTCCTAGCCCAATATGTTCTAAGCCCATATTGTTCAATTTATTCCTCGCAGTTTATCCTCATAAGAGTTTTGGAGCAAAATAAAAAGCCTTATTTCTAAGACTCTTCCAATTCCTTCTTAACTTTCTCTCTCCAATAAGGAGGAACATTTTCAATTGTCATTTCTCCTTCATGTATCCTCATTACAAAGAACCTAACCATTGCTAACCACCTCACTCATAAGTGTTGCTAATTCTTCTATTGCTCCATCTGTAACACTTTGTTTTTCTTCTGATTTACTTTGTCTTTCTTCAAGAGCACTAAGTCTTTCGTTTGTATTATTATCTACAATAGTTTTATCTACCCATATTTCAGCTATATAATCTCCTCTATCTGCTCTATCTTTAAATTCTACATTAAAAGCATTTTGAGGAAGTTCTTTTATTACAGGCTTGAATGTTTCATCTAATTTTTCTGTAGCACTTAAAAATACTCCTGCTTCTGTTATTTTTCCATACATTTTACTTCACCTTCACTTTCAAATTTAAATTTGGTTTAATATTATTTTCTGTTGTTATTATGTTTGTTCCCTTAGCTGTTGCAAGTGGTGGAATTGTTATAGGGTGGATTATTGGCTCGGCTAAAGGATAATAAATGGTTATAGGGTTGGCTTGTAAGTATGTAAGCAAACCGTTTTTGCCTAAAGTTGCTAATCTTGAATTCAATATTTGAAGTTGAATTAAGGAACTGGTACCATCTCCTAGATAAAAACATTCTATACCTTTAGAAATATTAGAAACCCTATCAGTTATAGTATAGCAAGGAAGTCTATCCGAAATGCCTAGCAGTCTTTCAGATGATACACTATGGAACCCCATATAAAAGAGTGAAACTACATCATTACTAAGACCAGAATGATATATCCAATTTTCATCAGCAGAACCATCAAGTACAATCTTTCCAACTCTCTGCACTAGCTTATCTCCTTCAATAGTATCAGCTACTCCGTTTGGTAAACTTCTTAAAGGAATAGGAAGATTTATATAATTAATTTCCTCATTTATCTTTAATTTTAGAGGATATGGATTTTCCGTCTTGTATATTTGGAATGTTCCAGTAGAAGTTTTAGGTTTATTAAATACTAAATAGTAAAAATCGTCCTTTGTCTTTAAAGACCAAATATAGTTAAGCTCGGCAGATGATAAGTTTTGTGCCTTAACAGTTATATTATTTTTGTCTAAAATTCTGACCCAGGGTGTTTGACCATACCCGACTAAATTAAATAGATATTCTGTATTAGGTTGTATTTCCATTTTATATACATCGTATGCAGAATTAGATTTAGGATTAAATAAACTGCCTATTGTACCACTTTCTAACATGCTTTCATAAACAGTAGCTATATTAACCAAATTTTCTTCTCTTTCTGCCACGCTTTCTATATTGCTTAAATCCTCTGTGTCTTGTATTGTTTTTCCCTCTACAACCAAATCTTTTACTTTAGCTTTTAAACAGTTTTTTATGCTTATTTCTGTACCTTCAAATGTTTTGTATTTGCCATTTCCAAATCCACACACCATATCTTGTCCTATTATTCCTGTGCCACCTACCATAACAGACATTGAACTTCAACTCCCTTTTCACTTGTTGCCTTAGGAAGAATAACAACTGTTTTACTCCCATTCTTAAGTTCAATGTTCTCATGCACCATAACAACTTGTGCACATTCACTTGGTACAAGTATCATTTCATCTTCTGTTGAATTCTCATCAAAAGCTACAAGAATATCATCATCTGTAATGTTTTTGACTAAGAATTTAAATCCTTCAATATCAAATTGATATATTTGTTTTGTATTTGCAACTGTTGGTTGCCTTATTAATTTTATTTTTGCCATTTTCATTCCTCCTAGCAATTGCTCCTACATTTCATAGCAATTTTTCTATAAACAAAAGGTACCGCTCTAGGCTTTATTTCCTTGCTTGGCTTTAGCCTATTACAATACCTTTTTATTTCAAAATCAATATTAACTATCATAAAAGCTTCTCTTAGTATAGATTTGAAGCTTTCCATTATTTCACCTAGTCTTTCAGATAGCTTTTTAAGTGCTTCTTCCATAACTCTTACTCCTTTTGGGTATAAAAATAGCACCTACCTAAGTAAGTGCTTACTAATCCTCTTCTTTTATAATTCCAATCTTTTTTAAATGATTTCTTAGCTTCTTTTTACTGGCTTCTCTTTCTTCTTTACTCAGCTCTTTATGACCTGTCACTGTTGCTTTTGGAATGTCAGTCCAACGTCTATCTTTATATAAATTATCTTTATCCATATTAAATTTCCTCCATTAAAATATGAGTCACTCCATTTATAACTTCAATCTCTTTTATTATAAATTGCACATTACGTTCATATAGTATTTCTTGTTCACCATCATTGTATTTACTAATATCTCTGCCTTTAGTTGAATCCAGTATATATATTTGAACCTGTGCATTTTCATTATAAATATCTCCCTTTGTTGTTGATATATATTCTTTATATGTCACAGTATTAGTTACCTTATGAGATTCTAAGAAAAGAGCCATACTCTCTTTACTATAAAATTGTAATGACCTTGTTAAGTCTCCTGTATATTTAGGTATTTTACTCAATGCACTATCTAAATCTTTTATAAACTTTTCATCATCAATTGTTAATTTCATGCCTTTTCTTAATTTTTCATTAATCTTATAAGAATCACTACTTATATACCTATTTATCGCCCATTTTTCATCATCAGATAGCTTTGTAAGCTTATTTAGTTTATTCCACTCTGTACTATTATTATACTTCATTTCTTGGAACTCTTTCAATGATTTAGGTACATCTTTTCCTAAGATTTTCTTATATTCTTCATACTGTTTTCTATCAGATGATTTATTTTTTATCATCTTTTCCATAGTATCAGCCTTATCCCTGTCATGCTTTTCTACAACAAATTTTTGATACCATTCTTTATAACTCATATTCTTAGGTAGTGTATAAAGTTCTCCTGTTACTGGGTCTCTAGCTTTCCTCTTAATACCTTCATACCATTCCTTACCCATATAAGCGTATGTAGTACTTCTGCAATATGGGTGCATTGGTGGAAGGTTTTTTCCTGGCATAGCTTCTTTAACTAAGAATATCTTATTATCAAGTTCTCTACATATTTCTGATGTCCTTAAATCCAATATAGCAACATAGACATATTTCTCTATACCACACTCTTTATAACTTTCAATCTCACCTTGATTTGCAATATAAGTACATTCTGTTCTTATAAGCCTTTCACTAGCAAATTTACCTAAATCACTTAAGTCCTCAAGTTCCTTTGCCATTCTTCTATAAGATTTACCACTCATGAAACCACTGAGCAATGTTTCTTGAAGCTTTTGAGCTAATACCTCATTATTCTTCCATACTCTTTCTGAATAATGCTTTCCACTCCAATCTTGCTTTAATATCTCTTTTATTCTACTTGTTGGCATTTCTGCAAAAGAAAAGCCTATTCCAATACCTTTCTGTATATCATGCATGGTACTGTAATAAGCTTGTCCTATATTGTCTATGAATAATGTATTTATATCTCTTAGCTGAACATCTGCAACCTGTGCTATATTTATATTTATGCTTTCTTTCAAAGCTTCAAGTCTTGTTATCCTTGCTTTATATGCTCCAGAATCAAGCTTAGCCCTAAGATATTTTTTTACATCTTCATCTTGGATATAATTTATTTTTGCTCTTATATCTTCTATTTCTTTTATAGAAATTTTTGAATTAAGAAGGTCTTTAGCCTCAGATTGGGTAAGCTCATTGTCTAATTGAAATTTATTAAATATTTTCTTTATATCTTTATTAATATCAGAAATAGCCTTATCATATGCTTTATTTATTTTCAAGATAGTTTCATTTGAATTTTTATGATATGTTTCCATTCTAAGGTTTGCTCTTTCTTCCCAATATTTTTTGTTATTCATTGGTTTACACCTTATTCCATATTAATATTAGTATAATTATAACTACTTTTCTAAAAAAGTCAGTTTTCTTATTTTCATCATCTACCAAGTAAAAATTAATTAAGCTTATTATTACTGCTATTACCATTAGAATTTGAAATATCATCTTCTTCACCTTCTTTTGAAGTTCTAAAATCATAAGAGCCAAAGGCCTGTTGTTGCTGTTCTATTTTTTTCTGTTTTTCTTCTTCAAGCTTTTTTACTTCTGATTCAATATCAGTTACAAAAGGTAATAAGCTTAATCTAGTTTCAAGACTTACTGTATCTTCTAAATTTACAACCATTTGAGATAGCTCTACTTCATTTACTGGTAATGCTCTTGTAAATACTATCTCTGTATTTGATGTATCTATAGAATTTCCTTTAGTATTAAATATATTTGCATATAATTTAAGTCTTTCTCTTAAACCTATCTTGTAATAACCTTCTTTAGTCTTTGCTAATTGTTCTAATCCTAATAACTTATATTTCATAGCAACCCCTGAAGCTTGTGAAGCAAAGTTTTCATCAGTTAAACATGGAACTTTTGAAAATTCATGTATATCATCTTTAATAGCTTTCTTTAAGACTTCTACCTCTGTTTCAACAAATTGTTTTAAAAGCCATTTTGCATCTGCATCTCTTGGAAGTTCTAATATTTTATGCTCTTTTAAAAATCTTTCTGTTTCTGTCATTTCACTTTCATTATCTCCAAAAGAAGCATTTATAACTGCAAGTATTGCATCAATTTGTTGTTCTTTATCATTTATTCTATCTGACTGCAAAGTATTATATGCATCTATAAGTGTTATTACAGATTCATAATCTCCTTGTAAGTTTGACTTATTCCAATATTCAATTACAGGAACTCCATTAAAATAATGCTCTTCTTCACTTAGCAATTCCATATCAGTATTTGATAATGAAGAGGTAAAATAATGATATATCTTGTCCCTTGTATAAATATTTACATAATAACCTAACAAAGTATTATTTATATCCTTCTTTTCATAATAATGAATACCAAATAAGCTTTTATGCTCTACAGTATCATCAACAACTAATACAGTATTTCTTGGATCTAGCTTCACACTTTTAGGAATGGGGATTTCATCACTTGACATATATATCATTTCATACCCAACACCAAACTTACTTATATCCCTACATAGTTCAGTATCTATATTATGAATATCTATTACATCAAAATTCTCCAATATAGGCTTTATATCATCATCTTTATAGGTTATTGGGTTGCCTATAAAATATCCTGTTGCCATATCTGTTATATATTCAGCATGATTACATACTAAACGATTATTTGGTATGTCTTCACTATTAAATGCTCTACCTAAGATTTTATGTTTTCCATTATAATATTCATCTAATAGATTATATCTATTTATCATCATTTGATGTTCCTCTAAGCATTTTTGAATTAATATTCCTGGTACTGCTCTATCTTCATTTAATAGTTCTCTATCTTTAATTATCGGCATTTACTTTATTCACCTACCTTATACCTAATTTTGATTTGTTTCCTATCCTTACTTTATTATCTGAGTTATCTGTATAAATCGCATATCTTAGTGCATCCATTACATCATCCCAAAGTTTTATTGGTTCCCCAGTTTTTTCATTCCAGGAATACATATATATTTCTTTTTTAAATAAACTAACATTTTCATATACAACAAATAAGGTATTATTTTTAAATTTCTTAGCAACTTGTTCTATCCCAGATAGTACAGACTTATCAGCATATAAAGCTCTTACACCATTTTTATTAAAATTATCTATATGTTCAACTCTTGCAGTATCACAATAGAATTTAATATTTCCATATTTTTTTTGAATTTTTTTAGCCTCTTCAACCCACCAATCAATCTCTTTATGTTGTGCTGAAATTTCTTTGATAAGATAAGTATTACCTTTATCATCATCACCTAATAAAACTATTACTCCTGGATGCTCATATCCCCAGTCAACACCTGCATAATACTTGGTAAAGTTTATATCCTTAAGTTTTTCTTTATGGATATAATGAATATCTTTATTAAAATCTTGATATACAACTCCTTCTGCTGTAACCCATAATCCATTTATATCTCTATCATAGAACATTCCACTTGGAGTAGATTCTTTTATATTATTTCTATATCTTTCACTTAGAAAAGTATTATCATCAAGTACATATCTATATTCTTGAATTACTTTTCCATCTGCTTTATCTATAAAATTAGTTTTTAGCCAATGCTCTGGTTGGTCAGGATTAGTATCTATTAATATTCTTGCACCTTCTCCTGAACACCTTGACTTAATTTCATTAAATACCTCTTCATTGGCCATTGTCCCCTCATTTATATAAGCACCAAAAGCTGTCATACCTCTTATTCTTCCTAAGTCATTTATTTTACTATGACCAAAGCAGCATACTTGTACACCAAACAATATGAATCTGTTATGTTTATCAAAATGAAATTCTATATCATATTTATTTGTTAATTCATTAAGAACATTTCTTTGCAATGCTCCAAGGTCTGCTCCTGCTAAAATATATTGAGGTAATTTTATATTTAATTTATCAGCTATCTTTCTAATTCTTCTAAGTTCATATAAAAATAAATCATTATCCAAAATAGTTTTTCCTGTTCTTTTAGCTCCATGATTGATAAGCATAAAGTAATCATTATTCATAGCAAATTTAAAAACTTCTTGTTGCTTTTTATGATATAATTCATCAATCATCTTTAAACTCACCTTCTAAAGCTTCAAAGTATTTATCAAGTTTATCTTCCTTAGAATCATTATCTTTATTTATTTTAGACTTAAGAACATTAATTCTTTCTTTTTGTTCCTCTGTAGCTAAATCCCAATTCTTGTGAATAAGCTCATCATAATTTTTAATCATACTTTCAAGAGTTTTCATAGCTCTTGATTGTGCTTGTAGGAATGTAGCTTGTTTATCCCATGAATATTGTATTTCCCATTCTTCCATTGAAGAGGTATCTCCATTCTGTTCTTTAACAAGCATTTTTGTATGGTCTTCTTGATTTTTAACAAGCATAATATTTTGAGCTCTTATTATTGCTGCATATTGAATCTGAATATTTTCCCAAAGTATATCTAAAGGATTTTTAACTTCTATCTCTTGAATTATTCCTAAAGTTTCTTTTGGAAGATATTTTGAAAAGAATCCATGTATTTCAGCATTCTTATTGTTAGGCTGGCCACCTTTTCTTTTGGAACGTTCCGTATTCTTTTGGAACGCTACATTAATTTTTTCATTCCATTTATCTTTATTTTTCCAACCTCTTATTGTTCCTGATGAAATATTTAAAATGTTGGCAATTTCGATTAAATCTATATTTCCATTATGTTCTTTATATATATCAAAAGCTTTTTTTCTATTTGGACTTCTTTCTCTAGCCATCACCTCACCTCGTATTCGTTTTGTAAAAATTAAAGCCAGTAGGATACTATTGTGTTTAAGAAGGATTCCCTCCTTCATATTTATTTTTTGCTACTGGCTTGTAAGCATTAAAAAGAACCCTATTGCTAGAGTTCTTTAAAATTTAGGGGGGATTTTAATTTTAAAAATGGCGGAAAGTATAGGATTTGAACCTATGATACAATCGTCATTGTATGCCTGATTAGCAATCAGGTGCATTCAGCCTCTCTGCCAACTTTCCATGTTTGGCACTGTAAAAAGTGCCAGTGTTTACATCTTAAATTATAAGGGGAGAATATAAAAACTAAAAGCTTTTACTAATTCACAATATTATTATAAAATATTTATTTTATTAAAGTGTCCCTAAAGTGTCCTTTTTTTGTCCCTAAATCCAACAAGTTAAATTGGATATACTATTTACTATATTTTCTCTTAAGTCATAAGCTGTGTTTTTACTCATATTAAGCTCTAATGCTATTGCCCTCATTCCCATTTTTTCTTTATATTTTAATTCTATAAATTTCTTATGTTCATCATTTAGCATATTTATATTATTTTTCATTTTTTCTGTTTTATATTGCATATTCCTAGCACTACACTCTAGTTTAAATAATCTCTTTATTCTATGAGCTCTTTCTTTCTCCATATCATCTATTGCTTTTTCTATTTCCCTTTCTACATAGCTTATTCCATTAGCTGAGGTTTGTACTCTTTCAGATATTTCTATTCCTCTTTGTTCTGGATCAATATTTACATCACATTTTTTTATTTTATCCTCTAGTTTAACTATTATATTTTTTAATAAAACTATTTCTGCTTCAATTGATTTATATTTATCTAAATCTTCATAATACCTATATAGTTTTCCTTCTGTTTTCTTAAATAAATCCTTATCCATAATTAAATATTCCACCCTCTTTCTCTTAATTTTTCTATATGTTTTTGTTCTGCTTCCTGTATTTCCTGGAGTGTAAAGTTTCTGATTTGGAGTAGATTCAATGAAGCTTGTACTAGGTCGTAAAATTCTTCTAATTGGTTTTCATCATTTTTAGCATTTATAAACTCATACAGTTCTTCAATAACTTTAACAATCTGTCCTTTTTCATCTGGCAATTTTTCTATATCAAGAAATTTCATTTTCATATTCTATATCTCTCCATTCTTCACCATCCCACATAAGAATCCTTAATCCTGCTGGAGCTATAACATCTGCAAGCCCAAAACATTCTCTGTATCCTCTTGCATATTTAACTACTATGAAGCTTTCAGTTGCTAAAATTATTTTGCCTATTTTCTCTTTTCTCCTTCTTGTTGTATCAGCACTGGTAATAATTCTTACTTTACTTCCTAATTTTGCTAAGATTTTGTACATGTTTTTCTTCTCCTTTCTTTACATAATGTTTTATTATGTCTCTATAATTCAAAACTTATTTGTCCATCTAATACTCCATTTTCATTAGGTATATCTTCCCATCCAATACCTATATAATCTAAAACTCTACCCCATCCATATTTTTCTCCTTTTTCATCTGTACAACATTCATACATCCAGTAGTGCCATTCTTTAGGATTATTTTCTCTTAGTCTATCAAATCTATGTGGCCTTTTTTCAAGTTGTATTCCAAACCCACACATAGAGCAACCAGTTCTTTGAGCTTTTGTTGTGTATAAAGTTCCATTGGCTTTTCTTTTAATTTCTCCATATATTGTTGGTATTGGTACTTCTAGTTCTAATGCAAGTTGTAAAATATCTTGTCTATTGAATATTGCAAACGGAGCTGATCTTATTGTTGATTTTCCAAAATAATTACATCCATTTATCATTAATGATTTTTCTCTTCTACCTCCTTCAGAAGCCATTAATCCTAAAAATGGAACACTATTATGTTCTTTTGCCCAGTCAGCAGATGATTTTTCTTTTAAATAATAGCAACATTTTGAAGAAACCTTAAATGGAGCTATTTGATAGTGTACATTCTCATTTTCATTCTCATATCCAGCAAACAATTCTAACCATTTTTGTGCGAGCTTCATTTTTGAACCTTTTCTCCAACCACCATAGGCTCCTGTTTCTCCAGTTATTATTGCATGTCTAACTGTTTTATTTTTTTCTGTTGGAGCTTGTAAATGTTCTATTTTTGAAGTTATCTCCTTTGATAATACTGGAAACCCAAACTCTTGTAGGATTTGTGTCTTGTTCCAAAAAGAACCGTCAGCCTTTTTAGCAGATTTAATTCTTATAATTCCTAATTGTTTATGAACTTCTTGTATGCTTTTATCTTCCAAGTATGAAACTGAAACTCCTGGAATATTTATTCCTATACTTTTTAAAAATAAATATAATGTTATGCTATCTAAACCACCAACTGATACATGACAATTCAATTCTCTTTTATCACATTCTTTTATAAACTCTTTAGCTCTTATTTCTGCATATTTCTTTTTCCATTCATATGGTTGTTTCTGCTTAACCATAAAATTTGCTATTTTAGTCTTTGCATCTATTTCATTCATGTGTTCTATAACACTTTTTGCCATTTTAACTCTTCCCTTTCATTTAAAATTTAGAGGGTGTTTCCACCCTCTTCTAATTTTTAGGTTGACTTACAAAAATCCTGAATTGAAATCCTGCTATATTTTCATAAGCCTATTTGCCTTTTAATGACTTGCTTAGGTCACAAGTTACCACCTACATTCCTCTAACAATTCTGAATTGTCATATATATTTCCGATAACTTGTATAGAATCATCTGGATATTCTCCATTACCTTTAATGTATTGGTCTATATATTCATTTATGTTTTGTAAGTAGCAACAATCCCTATGAAAATCCTCTCCACTTCTAACTGTGAATTTTTGGCTTGGAGAATCTGAATATTCAACATCATTGAATTCTATTATGTCACCTTCGTATATTTCTTTTCCTCCAATATCTCTTTCTCCTGTGTATTGTCCTACTGTATTAGGATTTATTAAAATTGCTTCTATGCGTCTTGGCATATTCCAATCTGCAAAACTACTACTAATCATCACATGCTCTATATCTTCATCTTTTAGGCTATCTCCTAGTGATACTTGTCTTTTTATGTGTTCAAAATAAGAACCATAGCACCACACGTCTTGTGCCAATGTTTTTGCTCTAAATTTAATCTCTCTACTCATTTAATCTTCCTCCATTATTCTAAGCATATAAGCAGTTGTAATTGCTAATTGCCAGTATGCTTCTAGTAAGTTTTCAAATTGTTTTTCACATTCACCCATGAGCTCACTAACTATATATAAAACTCTTCCTTCTTTGAAAGTCCTTATCTCCACATATGCTTCTGCTTGTTCCTCTATAAACTTCCTAAGTTGACCCTCTGTAAATAGTGGAGTTACACATTTTTCCTCTTTAATAAGCTTTATATCCTCCTCATTAGAAATAATAGATATATCATCATTTCCATCAAGTAATAGGTCACCTATGCTTAAATTTAACTTCCAATATTCAAAAAGTATTTTTTGATTTTCTTTAGGTTGCCTTGTAAATTCTTCTCTAGCTATAAATTCCAAATTTATTCCCTCCTATCTCTTCTAATAGAACCTCTTTTCCAAATTCTATCTTTAACTTATTTAAGTATTTATCTCTAATAACTCCTTCAACAAAATTGTTAATAGCTCTTATTATTATTAATCCATTTTTCTCTTCAATTTTACTTTCCATAAACCAAGTCTTATAACCAGTATCTCCAACAAGATTAAAAATTCTTTCATGTATTTTAGTTGGGAAAAAAAGAGATAAAGGTTGTGGTATATCTTCTTCACATTCTTCTCTTTCTTTATCATTCTTTACATTCTTTATATTCTTATCATTCTTGTTAGGTGTTAGGTCTTTGTTAGGTGATTGTGAGGTGTCTGTTAGGTCTTTGTTAGCTCTTTGTGAGGTCTTTGTGAGGTGTCTGTTAGTTTCTTTGTTAGTTTCTAATTCAATACCTTGATAAAGCCCCCAATTTACTATGGTTATGAGCCTTCCCGTCTTTGTTACTTCTTGTGTTAGAAATTCATATTTTTCAAATCTTTTTAATGCAGTCCTGACATTTTGCTCTGAAATTCCTTTGCCACACATGTCAATTATTGAATTTATTGAAGTTATAAATTGACCTGGTTTTGCCTTAAATTGTTTCCCTTTCCACTCCCATTCTTTTTCCTTATGGTTTGCTTTTCCTAGAAGGGCAACAAGAATTACCTTCTGTTCAGGAGTAGATTTTAACCAAATAGGTTTTGTATATAACTTTCTGTAGAACTTGTACCACCCTTCATCCATCTTTATCCTCCTATAATTCTGTATAATGAACTATTTTTTTTATCCTTTTTGTGCTTCTACAATAATCACAACATTCGCATCTTACTGGCTCTTCTTCTCCATTCTTAACCTTTATAAAATGTGGTAACATAGCTTCAACTTCTAAAAGTTTTTCCTTTATGAATTCAGTTCCTATAAGTATTACCTCTTTGTCTGGTATCTCCTCTTTAGAAACTGCTACTATATGTGGTTGCAAGTAATTGTTTCCACCTCTATTTTGTCTTTCAATTTCTGCATACACAGCCATCTGTAATAAGTAATCATAATATTCTATAAAGTTTTGCTTAACTCTCAAAGTCTCATTCCAATACTTTTGTCTTATATTCCTTGTTGTTTTTAAGTCCACAAATACACCATTAGTGGGATTGTATATATCAATCATTATTTTCCACTTAGCCCCAAATAAACTTCCTGTAAATATAACCTCTTTTTGTCCCTCTCTAACCTTTTCTATCATAGGGTCACTTGCTAAAGTTTGAATCATTTTATCAGCTATTTCATATTTTTTAAGTAAAGTTCCATCCTTTTTAAACATTTCTGGATGAGCTGCTCTAAACTCCCCAAGGTTTCCTCCTTCACTCCAAAGATGAACATAACTTCCTAATGTAAAGGCATCATTCTCACCATCTACCCATGTTCCATTAAGTTTAGCCATTGTTTTTGCTTCACATTCTCTAAATGATTTAAATTGAGAGACAGAGAAATACTCTCTGTCAGCTTCTAAGCTAAAATAATTTTCTTTATTTAATTCCATTACTTTTCGCCTCCCTCAAATGGTGAGCCTTCAAAAATGCTTTGTTGTCCTTCTATAACTTCCCCTGTTTCTGTATCAACTTTAAAATCTGGTATTACTTCATTTTCTCTATTCACTTCAAAGACAGATTTTTCTTCCTTTTTTACTTGCTTCATTTCCATGCCACTAGCCTCTTCAAAAGCTTTTTGTTGTTCTATTGTTTCAAAATCTAATTCTATTAACTTGCACAATCTTCTTAGTACTGTTTTTTTATACATTTCACCTTTGCTCTTAGTCCAGCTTGGTCCATTTGGAACCTTGGAATAATTCTTTCTAACTTCTTCAATTTCTTCTTTACTCATAGCCTCGTATATCATTCCACCATCTTGAAATAAACATACTGCAAATGCTCCTATTATTTCTCCATTATTAAAGCTTTTAGGTTTAAAATTTATAGTTTGATGACCATCTTTTATACATTCCTCAAAATCATCACCTTCACGGACTAACTTTGCATATATGTCTTTTACAGGATTTATACTATATTTCTTAGCAAGTTTTATCTCACCTTTATAATCTGTCTGAAACTCTGCTTTATTTCCATAGATAATGCAATAACATTCTTTATTGAAGAAATCTAATCCTAAGTATGCTCCTTTCATTATTGTTCTTGCTAATGAATATTCATTCCCTTGAAGCTTCTCTAATCCATTAGTATCACTTAATACTGTCATGGCATTTTGCTTAAATCTTAACGGATTAAAACCTGCTGGTAATGCACCTGCATCTTTTGTTAACATTAAATCTAAATATGAGTTTGTCTGTTTTAAAACTAAATCTTTATTTCCTGCCATTATTCTTCTCCTCCAAAATAATTAATTATCTCCTTTTTATCATTAAATTGAACTATTTCATATTCATCACTTTCAGTTGATGTAAGAATATATTGGTAATCATCTGTTGCCATATCTTCTATAAGTTTTTTTCTTTCCTTTTCATTTAAACTTTCAAATCTATCTAAACAAATAAGCTTAAGCTCTCCACATTGCGCTTTAGCAATAACAAAAGATAGCTCCAGTTTTTCACCATCACTTAAACCATCTATAAGGGTTCCATTAATTCTAATCATTCCTTTACTGTCCACGCTAATACCATTAATAGGCATTTTAGCTGTTTTCAACAATTCACTAGGCAATTCTCTAGCCTTTTCAATTTTCTTAGTTAAGGTTGAAGAATATTCCTTCCATGAAGCTAGCTTCCCATCTCTAATATCAACCATTTTGTCATATTCTCTCAAATAGCTTTGCATTCTTTGAACTTCTTCTGCCTGTGCTTGTAATGAAACTATATCTATATAGTCATTATCTTCAAGATATTCAGAAGCTTTTCCTAATTGAGTTTTCTCTTTTTCAATCTCAAAAGATAGTTTCTTATCTACTGCCTCAACTTCTAAATTTTCAACTTTATCAAGATTTAATAACTCTTGTTTTTTTACTGAAATTCTGTTTTTACAAGAGTTAATTAATTCCTTTTGTTCTTCTATCTCTTGAAGAATCTCTCTTTTTTTACAGTCTTTTTTAATAGCATATTTTTGAAGCAACTCTTGATATTCTTTTTCTAGTTCATTATCTAGTTTGGACATTTCAAGTTCTACTTTTTCATTTGCTCCATTGATAAAGTTACTAGCCTTTTCTATTTTTACTTTAGAAATATCTATAAGGTCTTTTATATCTTGTCTTTGCTCATTAAACTTTAGTTTTATCTTTGACTTTTCACCATCTGCTGACATTTTTATTGAACTAACTTTCTTTTCAAAGTTTTCCTTAATTCCCTTGGCAGTATCTATCCAATGATTAACTTTTTGTGCTTCAGTTACTTTTTCATAATAATCTTGAAGTTTCTTATTTCTCCATACTTCTCCATCATAACCTGCTGGAAGCTCATCCATCATGCCTTTTACCTGTATTTCAAGTTCCTTAATTTCTCTATTCAAAGCCTCTCTTTCTTTAAAATACTTTGTCTCTATAGACTTAAGAATCTGCAATATGTGCATTTCATAATCTATTCCTGAAGGTATTTCAGAAAACCATGCTTCCATTTGTTCCATAGTCCAATCAATTTGAAGCATTGCCAAAATGCTTTTAGTTTGTTCATCTGCTGAAAGATTAATCCAATCAAGTGGTCTAAAAATTTGACCATGTATCATGCTTCTTAAAAACTTTTCTGTACTTGGTGCAGCTAATTCATTTTTTCTAACCTTTAAATAATCAGACTTATCAGTTCTTATTTTTCTGTCAATTTCAAGTCCATCATCTGTTTTTACATATAATGTAGCTTCACTTTCCCCATGCTTAACAATTTCTGTTCTTCTATTCTTATTGGTAAATACTTTTTCAATAGCCTCAAGGGTTGAGGTTTTGCCACACCCTTTTGGACCTTTGATATAATTAATTTTCTTTAAATCAAGTTCTTTTTCATTTATACCTAAAAAGTTCTTAATACATAATCTTGTTATCTTCATTTTTTCCTCCTAAAGTGCTTACTATTTTCCTAGCATTTATTTCATCTTTCTCTCTTTCCCTTAACTCTTCTTCTGCATAGCCTATAAGCTCTTTAATTGTATTTTCATCTGCTTGACTTATATATGTTGTAAACAGATTTTCTATAAAATCATGGCTCATTTCTCCTTTAAAACTGCCATCATCAGATTTGAGTTCTATTTTATTCCCAACTTTCATTTCTACTTCAAGAAAGCTGGAGAAATCAACTACTACTTCCATTTTCAAATCCTCCTTTGTGTGATATAATATTCTTGATTTTTTTCTTTTTTGCTAGAAGAAGAACTTAGGTCTGCTTAATTCTTCCTCTAGCATTTTTCTTTCATAAGCCTTTTGCTCTTCTACTTCTAAGCTATCTAAATAAGCTTTAAGATTTTTTTTGATGTACTTTCCTCCTACCTTTCCCGTTACTGCTTCTCTTGAGATATTGTAAGCACTTCCTCTAGCATAGCCGAAGTCTCTTATCAATCTTTTAATTATTTCTTCACTCCCAAGTTCTGCATTTTCTTTGCAGAAAGCTATAGCTCTTGCGTGTCTTTTCAACATTTCATTCCTTTTCAACTTTCTCACCCTCTTTCACAATCTCAAGGGCTTGATAAAAGCTATATCCCTTCCAATACAGTTCTAAAATCTTCTCTATATTGGCATTTATAACCCATGTGTTCATAGCTCATACTCCTAAATATTATCTTTTACTTCTCCAGTTTCAAAGAAGTGTTCTAACTGTAACAAACTCTCAGCGCTACCTATGTTTACATCAATACATACACATATAGTCCCATGTAATTTGCAATCTCTTCCAAACCACCTTTCTTCCTCACAGAAAGGGCAACTGGTGCAACTTGCTATATTCAACTCTTTTATTTTGTTTGCTAATTCCTTAACTTCCACCTTTTATACCTCCTAACAAAGTACTATTACCAAAGCTAATAAAATTAACATAAGCACTATTCTTATATTGTCTCTAAACTCCATCTGTTGGATATATTTCTTTAGCAAAAATTCCATAAATAAACTGTCTCCCTCATTAACTAATATGCTCTCATTCTCCTTAAAAGCTTCTTGCAATTCTGCTATCCTTTCAAGTGCTTGTTCATCTGAAAAATTCACTTCATCTTTTTTTAAAAATCTTTTCTTTAAATTCATTAGTCCTCTGTCATCCTTTCTATGTTGTATAGTGCTGAATTAAGTATTTCATCCATTCTATCTTTAATTTCTTCTACATTTTCTGTAACTTCAGAAGCATAATCATTAAAGTAGTCCCTAGCTTCATATATTGAGTTTATTATTATGTCCTTTTCTTCTGGTGATGCATTTGAGATTAATACTTTTTCTCTAATTTCTTCTAGCAAATCTAACATATTTTGCTTATATTTCATTTTATATTTCCTCCAAAGTTGATATTTTCATTTCTACAGTTTCCCCTAATTCATCTTCATCACCTTCAAGAATTGTAAAACCTCTTTCTTTTAAACCATTTGCCACATCATAAATACTTGAATTTGATTGAATATCATCTAAAATTCTATCAGCCTTGTTTTCTGACAATTCAGTTTCAAATTCTATTGCGTGATGAAAAACAACTGTTTCATCCATTTCAATTCTATATATTGCCATTATAGTAACCCTCCTTCTTCAATACTTATTCCAAATTTCTTAAGTTCTCTAACAAGCCTTGAATATTCTTTTTTTAGTGCTAAAACCTTTCCTAAAATCCTTATTCTTAAAGGCTTTCTCCTTCTTTTTCCATTTAATTCTTAACAAAATTAGTAAATGGTCTATCTTTTTCTTGTCTTTACTATCTGCTCTGTAACCTATAACTTTATAAGTCTTCTTCATCTTTACTCTCTTCAAACTCCTCTACATCATCATCTGATACTTTTACTAAACTTAAAGCCATTAAACCTATAGCTACAAGTACTATTGCTAATCCTATTTCTATCACTTTTATCACCTCCCTTCACCACAATAAATAATATGTTAAGCTTGTACTAAAAGGCTTTTCAGCCTACTTATCCTAAATTCTGATTTTTACCTCTTCTGTATCTGATTCTTTTTGCAATCTTCTAAGTTCTGCTATAATACTTTCTGTTCCATACTTTTCACATAAAATTCTTAAATACAATCTGAACCAATTATCTACTGCTTCTGGTGAAGGTTCATTAACAAAAACTGTTTTATATTCACTTAAATCTCTTCCTTTTCTGCCCATAAAATCACCTCATTTTTAAAATATGCTAATGTTATGTTCTTAGTTACTTTTTAATAAAAGCTCATTTGTTCATAAGGTCTTTCAGCTTTTACAACTCTTATACTTTCATCAATTACTGGAAGTATTTTATTGTAGCTTTCAAGGTCTAAATCTTCCCATTTAGTTATTCCTAATAGAAGGAATACCCTTGCTTTAACTTGTTCATATTCATCATCTGCTCTTAAAATCCCTAATCTTTTCTTGATATAAGTTGATATATCCACTTTTGACTTACTGTTAATTTTGTAATACTCTCTAGCCTCTGATAACTTTTCATCAAGTAAATCATTAATTATTGTTATTAATTGCCCCTTAATTTCACTTATTACTTTTCTTGAATTGTCAACCCTAAAATATCTGTTAACCAATTCTCTTTGAACTTCCCAAGCTAAATCATCTTGAAGTGACTTTACTAACATTAAGTAGCCGCTTTCTGTTAAAACTGTTATTCCTCTGTTTGGAATTTCTAAAGTACGAATTTCGTACTTTTGAAAATCAGATTGCTTAACTTCAAAGTAATCAATATCTTTAATTAAATGTTTCTTGTTTTCATTAAAATTTCTTTTGGCAGTTCCCTCTGCTCTTTCATGTACCATGTCAATATCTTTAAAAGTAACTACTCTTTGCCCTTTATACTGTTTAACTTGTAAATCTTTATTGCTGATTTTTATAATATCCTTATCCATTTTTCCTCCTTTTATAATAAAAAATATTAATATTTTCTTTTTTTATTGATTTGTCTACTAAAACTCACCTATAATATAAGTATCAACTTTCCATAGTTGAAATTTATTTGAAAGGTGGTGTTATTATGAATATGATTCCTGTATCTTCAAGTAGGATGAATGCAGTAGGGTGGGAAAACAACTTAATGTATGTTCAATTTAAAAATGGTGTTGTTTATGCCTATGAAGGAGTTTCAAAAGCTGAATTTGATAACTTTATGAGTTCTTCTTCTCTTGGATCTGCTCTTTCAATACTTGATAAAAAACATAATTATTATAGAGTCTAAGCTCTAGATTGGTGGTCAACTGTGTTGACTGCCTTTTTTACTGAAAATACATATTCATCTCTAACAATTTTTATTTGACTGTCTTTAATAATAACTGTTGTGTATGGATCCTCTTGTTGTAATATTTCTGCAATTTTATTTGCTAAAGTTGTAATATCCCTAATAATACACTTGTACATTTTCTTCCTTCCTTTCGTTAGTGTTTTGGAAACTTATTAATTAAAAAAAATTTCTGCTTTTATTCTGAAATTTAAGCAAATTTTTTTTAAATCTTGTATTGAAAAGTCTCCTCCTTTTCCATTAAGTCTTTTACTTAAAGTAGCTTGAGAAATATTAAGTAATTTAGCTACCTCTTTTTGTTGGATATTATTTTCAGCTAAATACCCTTTAAATTTATAGTATGGTTCTCTTTGAGATAACAAATAAGTCACCTCCTTTTTATTTTTTGTTAGTGTTTTGGAAACACCTTATGCATTTATAATAATTCTTTTAAGTTTCCTTGTCAACAACTTTTTAAACTTTTTTATAATTTTTTGTTCACTTTTAGAAACTAATATGCTACAATTTCCTTATAAGAAAGTGAGGTGATTGAAGTTGGAAATGAAAGATATTTTAAAAAACCTTAGAGAAGAGAAGCAAGTTTCAATGGATAAAATGAGAGAGGATTTAATTTCTTTATATGGAGCTAATTTAGCTAAAAGTACAATATCTAAATGGGAAAATGGGAAAGCTGAACCTTCTCTATCATATGCAAGAATTTTAACAAAATATTTTAATGTAACATTAGATTTTCTATTAGGATTAGAAGATGAAAATACTTATAAATTTAAAACTCAAACTAAAGATGAAAAAGAATTATTATCCAACTATAATAAATTAAATACTAAAGGAAAAGATAAACTAATAGATTATAGTAATGATTTAGTTGAAAATCCTAAATATACATATGAAGAACCTGAAACATTTGCAGCACATTCAAAAGAAAATGGAGATATTGAAGGAAATAATAGAGATATAGAAAAAATAAAGAAACTTATTATGGAAGATAAAAGCCGTTAGAGGTGAAGCTATATGACTAAATATGAAAAGTTATCAATTAAGGCACAAAGTCAGTCCTTAAAAGTTGTTGAAGTAGATTTAGAAGCAAATGATGGTTTTTATTGTGATGGATATATTTTTATAAATAAATCTTTAAATGATAAAGAAAAATATTGTGTCTTAGCTGAAGAACTAGGACACTATGAAACCTCCTATGGCAATATATTAGACCAAAATAGCATTAATAATGTAAAGCAAGAATTAAAAGCTCGTAGATGGGGCTATAAGCATATAGTAAGCCTTGAAGGTATAATTGAAGCTTTTGAAAATAATTGTTTAAATGAGTATGAAATGGCTGAATATTTAGGAGTAACTGATGAATACTTTAAAGAATGTATAGAAGATTATAAAAGACAATATGGCTTATCATGTAAGCTTGGTAAATATTATATTGTTTTTGAACCTAGACTTGGAATATATAAAAATTTTGAATTTTAAAGAGGTGATAAAAAATGATACCTAATAAAAATAAAATTTATACTTACAAAGATTATTTAACCTTTCCAGATGATGAAAGAGTAGAAATTATTGAAGGGGAATTATACAATATGGCTTCACCTTCAGTTGTTCATCAATCTTTATCTATGGAAATAAGTTATTCATTAAAACATTATATAAAATCCAACAATGGAGATTGCAAAGTGCTTACTGCTCCATTTGATGTAGTTCTTAAAAATGATGGTGAAGAAGTTGAAGAAAGTTCTAATGTTGTTATACCTGATATTTCAGTTATATGTGATAAGAATAAACTAAGTGATGGTAAAAAGTGCGTTGGCTCTCCTGATATGATAGTTGAAATTGTATCCCCTTCTAATTCAGGACATGATTATGTAACCAAATTAAATCTTTATCAAAAATATAAAGTTAAAGAGTATTGGATAGTAAGCCCTAAAAGTAAAAAGATACTTGTATATATACTAAATGATAAAGGCTTTTATGATGAACCCATGTTTTATACATTCAATGATAAAGTAAAAGTAAATATTTATGATGATTTAGAAATAGATTTTAGTACATTTGATTTATGAAAACTAAATTAAGCCATTAGATATTTTTATTTAGTGGCTTTAATATTATAAGAGGAGGTTTTCTCATGAAAAAGATAGCAATTTATTCTCGTAAATCAGTATTTACTGGCAAAGGTGAAAGTGTTGAAAATCAGATTGCTTTGTGCAAAGATTATTGTGAAAAATTTCTTAGATATGATAATGCAGACTATATTGTTTATGAAGATGAAGGTTTTAGTGGAAAAAATATTAATAGACCACAATTTAAACTTCTATTAGATGATATTAAAAAGCATAAGATAGATATATTAGTTTGCTATAGACTTGATAGAATAAGCAGAAGTGTTGCTGATTTTGCAAGTACACTTGAAATCCTTAATAAATACAATGTTGACTTTTTAAGCATTAGAGAAAAATTTGATACAACAAGTGCCAATGGTCGTGCAATGCTAAATATATCAGCTACATTTGCACAATTAGAAAGAGAAACTATTGCAGAAAGAGTTAAAGATAATATGCTTCAGATGGCTAAGAATGGTTATTGGACTGGTGGCCAATTACCTTTAGGATATGATAGCATAAGATACTCTACTATTGATGGAACTGGTAAAGAAAGAAGTTATTCTAAACTAAAAGAAAATATTAAAGAGCTTGATGTAGTTAGGCTTATATATTCTGAGTTTTTAAAAAACAATTCTATTTTAGATATAACAAAATTATTAAATGAAAATAATTTAAAAGGTAAAAATAGATGTGATTTTGATAGAACTCAAGTTAAGAGAATACTAAGAAACCCTTTATATGTTAAATCTAGTGACCTTACAAATTTATATTTAAGTAATAATTATTCTGTTTATGGCATAGCTAATGGAAATGGTTATCTAACATATAATAAAAGTAAAGCTAAAGATAAATGGATTGTTTCTGTTGCTAATCATAAAGGAATTATAGAAGATACTAACTGGCTTTTAGTACAAAAGATATTAGATAATAATGCTACAAAGGTATCTAATCGTACAGGTACTGGTACTGGTGATAATACTTCATTATTTTCAGGAATTTTAAAATGTTCTGAATGTGGAGAAAATATGGTTATAAAGTACAATAATAAAAATAAGTATGGAAACCCTAACTTATATTATATTTGCTCAAGTAAAACAAGAAAATTCACAAGTAAGTGTAAAACTAAAAACTTAAATGTTAAAGCTACTGATATAAAAATTCTTGAAGATATAAAGAGCTACAATAAAGAAGTTCTTATAAAAAAGTATGAAGAATATATAAATGAGTTAATTGCAAATAACAATACTGGATTAAAAGAAGATTTGAAAGAACAAATTAAACATAAAGAAAAGCAAATTAATAATTTAGTTATTAAATTATCCAATATAGATACACCTGAAATTTCAGATGTAATATTAAATCAATTAGCTACCCTGACTAATGAAGTTAAGGACCTAAAAACCAAACTATCCAATAGTGATATTCAAGCAGCTAATGTTGAAAAAGCTATAGGAGAATTTAAAAATATAAAAAATTTACTTCTTGAATTTGATTCTTCTATTGATTCTACTGAAGATATAAAGGTTAAAAGACAATTAATTAGAAATATTGTTAAGTCTGTAAAGTATAATGAAGTTGATAAGACTTTTTTTATAGAATTTTATCATCCCTAACTGTATCCCTATGCAGTTAGGAAACAATAGCATTACCTGTAGCATCTGTATAAAATGTTGCTTTTTTATGGTCTACATAGTGTCCACCAAGACCTGCTTCTTCAAGTTCTTTTATTGAGGCGTTTTCCATAAGCTGATGTGCCATTGTGGCTATTATTTCTACATGTGCCATTTCTTCTGTTCCTATATCAGTTAATAGTCCTTTTGACTTACAAGTAGGCATAGTATATCTTTGATTTAAATATCTAAGGGCAGCACTTAATTCTCCATCTGGTCCTCCATATTGAGAAATAAGATATTTTGCCATTTTTAAGTCTTTACATTTTAAATTTATTGGATATTCTAAAGTTTTTACATAACACCACATTTATTTTTTCCTCCTAATTTAGCAATTTTCCCATGGCCAAGGGGTTTCTGTCCATTTCTTTTGGTTTTCAGAATAAGAAAATCCAAAACTTAAAAGTGGACCATAGGCTTTTTCATAATCTTTTATTAAACAATTTAAATTAGAGGAAATTGTATAATAATCTTCTCTAGCTTCTTTACATTCTGGATGGTTATCTAAATATAAATTAAGCTCTACAGCATAAAACAAATACTTTTGTATCTTATTTAATAATTCTTTTCTATTCATCTCTTTCACCTTTACAACACTTGCTTTTATCATCTTTTTTTACATAAGGTCTATATAAATCCATAAATATAGTTCCTGTTTTTAAAATATCTTTCATTGAAAATAAATTTTCATATTCTTGAGGAACAATATAAGCTGTAGCATATTCTAACTTACATTTTTTCATAGTCTCTGTTTTATAATGTTTTTCCACTAGCTTCTCATCCTTTTTTCTTTTTTCATATGATATGTTATGAAATAAAATAAAAAGGTGTTACAATACTTTTATTTTTTTACTAAATGTTTCTTAAATATTAGTTTTTATGATAAAATAATACACAGTAGTATAGATGACTTAAACGGGAGATGTTATAAAATGCCAATAAAAATACCAAATAACTTACCAGCACAAGAAGTATTAGAAAATGAACATATATTTGTAATGAATGAAAATAGAGCATTAACTCAAGATATAAGACCATTAAAAATAGTCATTCTTAACTTAATGCCAACTAAAGTTGCAACTGAAACTCAAATTTTAAGATGTTTAGCTAATACTCCTTTACAAATTGAAATAGACTTACTTCAAACAACTACTCATAAATCAAAAAATGTTTCAGAGGAGCATATGCTTGCCTTTTATCAAACTTTTGATGATATAAAAGACAATAAATATGATGGAATGATAATAACAGGAGCTCCTGTTGAGGATATGGAATTTGAAGAAGTTGATTATTGGGAAGAATTATGCAAAATAATGGAATGGAGTAAAGATAATGTTCAATCAACTTTTCACATTTGTTGGGGAGCACAAGCTGGTCTTTATTACCATTATGGAATTAAAAAATATAAATTAAAGGAAAAAATGTTTGGTATATATAAACATAGATTAATCACTCCAAAATCAAGACTTTTTAGAGGATTTGATGAAGAATTTTATGCTCCACATTCAAGACATACAACTGTTAGAATAGAAGATATAGAAAAAAATCCAAACTTAAAATTAATGGCTGTATCTGATGAAGCAGGTGCTTATGTAGTTGGAGATAAAGAGGGAACTCAATTTTTTGTTATGGGACATTCTGAATATGATGCTGATACTTTAGCAAAGGAATACTTTAGAGATGTAAATAAAGGTTTAGATATAAAAGTTCCTGTAAACTATTTTCCAGATGATGACCCAACTAAAAAGCCAGTTTTAAAATGGCGTGCACATAGTAACTTAATTTATAGCAATTGGTTAAATTATTTTGTATACCAAACAACCCCTTACGAATTATCAGCAGGAGTTCATAAAAAGTAAAGATATGAAAAGAATTAGTGAAGATGAATTTATTAATGATATTTTTAATATAATTAATGAAGATAAAACAGAAAAGCCTAAAAATTTAATACAAGAAGATAATTTTGAAAATAAAATTATTGAAAATAAAATTATTGAAAATAATAGACTATTTGTTGTTGATACTGAAAATACAAATAACTACTCTTTTATAAATAATTTTAAAGTTAATGAAAATGATAATATTGTTTTATTTTTTAGTAATAATTCAAAAAGCATAACAATACAAACCTTTGATGAAATATTAAAATGTGGTGCAAAAATCTTAACTCAAAATGTTAATGTAGGTGGTAAGAACGCATTAGACTTTCAATTAGTTGCCTTTATAACTGAAAAAACAATTAGAGGAAACTTTTCTGAAATTCATGTTATTTCAAATGATACAGGCTTTAATTATGCTATTGATTATATAAATAGCTGCTATGAAGGAAATATTAATCTTGAAATTATACAAAATATAAATAAAAATACATCTAAAGGGAAAAAAAATAATAAAACAGTTAAAATAAATAAAGAAAGTGAAGAAAAAAAAGCTTTTGAAGAAGTAGCTTCAGAAAAGGAAGAAAATAGTGAAAATAATAATCTTATTTTTATAAATAATACAGAAAAAGAATTATCACAAGAAGATTATGATAAAAATATTGTAGATGAAGCTATTAAAAATATGGTAATTGACATAGATAAAAAGCAGCTTCAATTTATACATAAATCTATGAAACAATGTAAAACCTATAAATCATTTTATAATAGCATAACAAATTCTTTTAGAAAAGATGGAGACAAAATTTATAAAGAACTTATAAAATATAAAAAATTTAATGGTGAAGTAATTTAAAAAAGCTGTTGCATTTTTTTGCAACAGCTTTTTATCTTTTTTATTTTTTTCTCCAGTCTGCTATGGCATCTTTTAGTTGTATTCCACAGTTTTTAACTTCTCTCATAACTCGTTCAGTTCCTTCAGAACTTTCAAACCAATTATCTTTACTTATTCCTTTTATATCTACTGGACATATATAAAATTCTGTATCTGGAAATGCCCAAGTGTAAAGCATTAACGCACGTCTTGCATGAAAAGATTTACAGCATATTATAGCTTTCTTTATATTAAGGCCTTTTTTGTCTGTAACCTTACGTGAATTAAATGCAACCTCTACAGTAAATTCTGATTCTTCTTCTCTTAAAATAGAATCTTTATCTACTCCATTAGTTATAAGAACATCATTCATAAATTCCCATTCAGTTTTATATATTTTATTATATATATCACTTCTTATTTGTGGTCCTGGGAAAAATCCTCTATTTATACTATACTTTCCTGCTGGGAAAACATATGGTGCATATCCTTCCTTCCATAATTCAGCAGCTTTTTCTGCTGGTTCTGGCCATGAACCTCCTGGTATAAAAATAATGTCTGCTTTTTGTGGCTTGTCCTCTATGAAAATAAATGAAGTTATATCATCTAACATCTTCATTATATTCACCTCCTAAGTTGCTTTCTTTATTACATTATACCCTATGGATATAATAAATTATAACATTTTTCTTATAATTTTTCATTAAATTATTTTCATATTTAGATAATTTAATATTTTATAAATTATATGTATTGAAAATTTTGTATTGTAAACCTTTTACTGATTAAAAGAATCTTACCTTATATTTATTATTTTATTTATTAAATTAGGCTCTTTATAAGATAAAATTTATTTAACTTAATAAAGAGCCTATAAAATTTTTAGTTTTTCTTTTTCATTTCCTTTGCTTTATTTAAAAGTTCACCTAATTCTTCATGAGTAAATATATATTTTCTATTACAAAAATGACATACTACCTCTTCATCTTTATTATCTTCATAAATTTCAGTAAGATCCTTTTCTCCTATACTTATAAGAGCCTTTTCTACTCTTTCTTTTGAACAATCACAAACATATTCTGGCTCTATTGAATCTAATATTTTTAAATCCATTCCTTCAAATATATATTCTAATATTTCTTCTATAGTTTTACCACTATCTATCATTGTTGTTATTGGTGGAATTTCTTGTAATCTATACATTAATAAATCAGCAAGAAGTGGGTCTGCATCAGGCATCATTTGAATTATAAATCCTCCTGCTGCTTTTATTGATAAATCTTTATCAACTAAAACACCTAAAGAAACTGCTGATGGAGTTTGCTCTGAAACTGTAAAGTAATAAGTAAAATCTTCTGCTATTTCTCCTGAATGTATTGGTACTTGTCCAACATAAGGGTCTTTCATTCCTAAGTCTTTAATTACATATAATATTCCATCTGTACCAACTGCTCCTCCAACATCTAATTTACCTTTAGAATTTAAAGGAAGATTTACATTTGGATTTCCTATAAAGCCTTTTACAGTACAATCTGGGTGAGCTGTAACAGTTATTCCCTTAGCAGGTCCTCCTCCATTTATTTTTAATGTAACTACTTCTTTTTCACTTTTTAAAGTTGCTCCCATAAGAGCTCCCATTGTAAGCATTCTACCAAGAGCTGCTGAAGCAACTGGAGTACAATTATGTACACTTGTTCCATAATTAACAACTTCTGTTGTTATCCCACCTATTATTCTTATCATTCCATCTTTTGCTGTACATCTTATAATTTTATCCATTTTTCTCCTCCATATTTTTTCCTGCAACATATAAAATTCTTTCACTTTTAGGCTGTACTAAAGCTTCATTGTAGCCATCATACTTTTCTAAAATTTTAAAACCACACTTTTTAAGAGTATTTTCTATTTCTTCTTCTGTATAAGCTCTTTCAAATTGTTCTTCTTCAAATCTTTCATAAAGTTCTCCTGTTTTTATGAAAAATGTAAGAAACATATTTACTATATTATCTTCTAAGGTGTTTTCCCAAGTATAAAATATCTCTTCTTCATTATAAGTGAAAATATTATTTCCTAAAATGTTTGTAAGCTTATAATAAGAATTTATATCAAAAAGAAATAATCCATTATCATTTAAATGATTATATACCTTTTGAAAACATTTTTCTAAATCTTCATTTTCTAATAAATAATTAGTAGAATCTAATACTGAGGTTATTACATCAAATTTATGATTTAAAGATAATTCAGTCATATCTTGACATATTATTTTACATCTTATTCTTTCTTTTTTAAACTTTTCAAAAGCTTCCCTAAGCATATCTTCTGATAAATCTACAGCATAATTTGTTTTAAAATGCTTTGCCATCTTTACAGCTACATTACCAGTTCCACAAGCTAAATCAAGATAATCTATAGATTTATTATTATATTTTTTTATAATACTTATTAATCTTTTAGATATTTTGTCATAGTTTATATCTTCATAAATTAACTCATCATAAACTTTTGCAAATTCTTCGTAAGCCATTTTTTCCTCCAGATTTTTAATATTTACTAAACTTATATTAAAGCTAATCTAGATATTAGTCAATTTATTTTCTTCCTAAAATTTCATCATTACTTGGAATATGAAGTTCTTTTTTTCTTTTGGTCATAATTCCACCTATTCTTCCTGTTTCTTCTGCACTTAATCCTCCCCAACCTAAAGCTTCAACTTTATCTTTTAGTCCTAGCTCTTCTGCTATTTCATATTTTATTTTCTCTCTTAATATTTCATTTTCTGTAAGTTCTTTATTTTGCTTTATTTTAGATTTTATAACTTTTTTTAATGGTGTACTACTCACTTAAAATCACTCCATTTATCTTTATTTGTTTCTTTTAAATTTTTTACTTTGTTTAATAATTATATTTTTATTATTTACTATTTTTATTATTTTATTCATAAAAAAGTATTAATTATTACTTTCTAACTAAAGAAAAAAATATTCTAAATTATA